>Ga0153982_1000030_pt1 | contig 90968 bp, 80 predicted proteins | sample TSGA066MetaG_FD_104743 | JGI IMG/M metagenome (GOLD analysis project Ga0153982, IMG submission 104743) | Attine ant fungus gardens microbial communities from Georgia, USA - TSGA066 MetaG | ecosystem: Host-associated > Fungi > Mycelium > Unclassified | place: USA: Georgia, Alexander Wildlife...
ATACAGGTAAATGTCTTTTTCCGGGTTTTCCGCTTCCAGGAACAGCATCTGCGCCACGATCAGGTTCGCCATATGGTCTTCCACCTGGCCGGTCAGAAAGATAACGCGTTCCTTGAGCAGACGGGAATAGATATCAAAAGAACGTTCACCGCGAGAGGTCTGTTCAATAACCATTGGCACCAGAGCCATATGGGGTGCAAAGTTATCTCGTTCGCCGCTGTATGACATTTCCGTCTCCTGGATAAAATTTGAAAAAACCTGCTGTGCTGATTGTAACCTTATGGACGGATTATCAGCTAGTCCCTCAGTAATGGGTACGACATCGCCATAATTCAAGCATAACAATCTTTTGTTGTAACGCTAACACTGAAACGCTGTTTTCGCACTCTTCCCATGCAAAATGCGTGACAAAAAAAAACCCGTCACCAAAAGGTGACGGGCTTGCGTACGAAATTCGTGCTAAAAAAGCGACGAATTATGCCTGTTGGTTCATCAGCTCGTTGAAGGAAGTGGCTTTTTCAGTCACTTTCGCTTTCGCCAGAACGGCTTCAACAGCCTGCTCTTCCAGAGCAACATTACGCATGTTGTCCATCAGCTCTTTATTTTTGCTGTAGAACTCAACAACTTCTTTCGGATCTTCGTAAGCAGAAGCCATCTCTTCGATCAGGCCTTTAACGCGATCTTCGTCAGCTTTCAGCTCGTTGGTACGAATCACTTCGCCCAGCAGCAGACCTACAACAACACGACGCTTAGCCTGTTCTTCGAACAGTTCACGCGGCAGTTCCAGAGCTTGTTTTTCGTTGCCGCCAAAACGCTGTGCAGCCTGACGACGCAGAACGTCGATTTCGCTGTCGATCAGCGCAGCCGGAACGTCGATGTCGTTAGCTTTTACCAGACCTTCGATCGCCTGAGACTTAACGCGGTTACGCACAGCGCCTTTCAGCTCGCGCTCCATGTTTTTACGTACTTCAGCGCGCAGACCCGCTACGGAACCATCTTCAACGCCGAAACGTTTGATGAATTCTTCAGTCAGTTCCGGCAGTTCGCGCTCTTCAACTTTCTTCAGGTTGATAACGAACTTAGCGGCTTTACCTTTCAGGTTTTCAGCGTGGTACTCTTCCGGGAAGGTCACATCGATAGTGAACTCTTCGCCAGCTTTGTGGCCTTTAACGCCTTCTTCAAAGCCTGGGATCATACGCCCCTGGCCCATCGCCAGTACGAAGTCAGACGCTTTGCCGCCTTCGAACTCTTCGCCGTCTACAGAGCCGGTGAAGTCGATGGTTACACGGTCTTCTGCATCAGCAGCGCCGTCTTTGTCTTTCCAGGTAGCCTGCTGCTTACGCAGGGTGTCCAGCATCACGTCAACGTCAGCGTCAGTGACTTCAACAACCGGTTTTTCAACTTCGATTGCTTCCAGGCCAGTCAGCTCAACTTCCGGGTAAACTTCGAACTCTACCGCGTAAGTAAAATCTTCACCCAGTTTGTATTCGCCCGGAACGTAGTTCGGTGCGCCAGCCGGATTGATTTTTTCTTTGATGATCGCGTCAACGAAGTTGCGGCTCATCAGGTCGCCCAGAACGTCCTGGCGAACAGACGCGCCATAACGCTGAGCAACAACATTCATCGGTACTTTTCCTTTGCGGAAACCGTCAATACGCACTTTCTTCGCTACGTTGACCAGCTCGCTTTTCACAGCGGTCTCGATGCTGTCAGCAGCGATAGTAATCGTTACACGGCGGCCAAGGCCTTGAGTGGTTTCAACTGAAACTTGCATCTTGTTACCTCAAAAAATCACAGTGCTCGGTCAACTCTTCTCCGCAAGCACAGGTTGTTGGCTTCGCGGAACTGGGATGTTCTCATAAGCAATCACATTCCCTGTCGTCAGAATCATCCCGAAGACATTCCGAAAAATAAGACGCGCATTATAGCGGCATCACTTTTATGAGTCGAGAACGGTTATCGCGCGTTGCTGCGGCTTTTTTCACAATTCCCGGCTAATTTTTGTCTGAATACTGTACGACTACCCCAGAATTCAGACAAAACAAAACGGCCCGCAGGCCGTTTTCACATAATCTGTAGCAACATACTGGAAAAGCGTCGGTTGTTGCAAATCCGTTTTTACGCGATGCTTCCCGCCCCACGACACGGAGGTGATGCAAAAATCGTATCCTGCAACGCTTCCCACTCCTTAATGGTGTAGGTATGCAGGGCAAGTGCATGAACGGTTGTGGAAAGCTCCACCGTTAAGGTGCTGTAAATCATCCGATGACGATTCAGAAAACGCTCACCTGTAAAGCGATCGCTAACCAGCACAACCTTAAAGTGGCTTTCAGAACCTGCCGGGACATTGTGACGATAGCTTTCATCCACAACTTCGAGGAACACGGGTTGGAACGCTGCCCTTAATTTTTCTTCTATTTGCTCACGAATCATCATGAAGTTTTTCCTCCGACAACGCTGAGATGTCACCCATCCCTTTAAATACTAGCCGCTTTTACCGCTTTCATTACACCTTAGCAACAAAAAATTAGCGTTTGTCTGATTTTCTCAGCCAAATGGATGAAGTTCACTGAATCCTCACTTCTATTTATTGCAAAAAGTCCATTTATGGTCTTCATAAATTCATAAAAAGGACAACACAATGAATTTACATGCGTTACCCACTTCCCCTCATCGTTGGCGATGTTATGATGACGGGAATTTTCTCCAACCATACAATTTAGATTCGCTGAGAGCCCTGGCATGTTTAAAAAAATCCTCGTCCCGTTTGTCGCGCTGTTTATGTTAGCTGGATGCGCAACGCCGCCGACCACCATTGAAGTTTCCCCGAAAATCACCTTGCCGCAGCAGGACCCGAGCCTGATGGGTGTGACCGTTAGCATCAACGGTGCCGACCAGCGTCAGGATCAGGCGCTGGCAAAAGTAACCCGTGACAACCAGATTGTTACCCTGACCGCGTCGCGCGATCTACGCTTCCTGCTGCAAGAAGTACTGGAAAAACAGATGACCGCACGCGGTTATATGATTGGGCCAAACGGTGCAGTAAACCTGCAAATCATTGTTAGCCAGCTGTATGCAGACGTGTCTCAGGGTAGCGTGCGCTATAACATCGCCACCAAGGCAGACATCGCCATCATTGCGACTGCTGCTAACGGCAACAAGATGACCAAAAACTACCGCGCAAGCTATTCTGTTGAAGGCGCACTGCAGGCCTCTAACAAAAATATCGCTGACGCCGTTAACAGCGTGCTGACCGATACCATCGCTGATATGTCTCAGGACACCAGCGTTCACGATTTCATCAAGCAGAACGCGCGTTAATTTCTGCCCATATGGCCCGGCGTTCGTCGGGCCTATAGAAGACTATGTCCAGTCATTACTTACGTATTTTTCAGCAACCACGTTCAGCTATCCTGCTCATACTAGGATTCGCCTCCGGTTTACCGCTCGCACTGACCTCAGGTACGCTTCAGGCGTGGATGACGGTCGAGAATATCGATCTTAAAACCATCGGTTTCTTTTCTCTGGTCGGTCAGGCCTACGTGTTTAAGTTTCTCTGGTCTCCGCTAATGGACCGCTACACGCCGCCGTTTTTAGGTCGACGCCGTGGTTGGCTGCTGGCAACTCAGGTGCTGTTACTGATTTCTATCGCTGCGATGGGTTTTCTGGAGCCTGGCACGCAGCTGCGCTGGATGGCCGCACTTGCGGTGGTGATCGCGTTTTGCTCGGCATCGCAGGATATCGTCTTTGACGCATGGAAAACCGACGTGCTACCCGCCGAAGAACGCGGTACCGGCGCGGCTATCAGCGTGCTGGGCTATCGTTTAGGGATGCTGGTTTCCGGTGGGTTGGCTCTGTGGATGGCCGATCGGTGGCTGGGCTGGCAAGGAATGTACTGGCTGATGGCGGCGCTGCTGATACCTTGCATCATCGCCACCCTGTTAGCGCCCGAACCGACGGATGCCATTCCGGTACCCAAAACGCTGGAACAGGCTGTTGTGGCCCCGCTGCGCGACTTCTTTGGTCGTAACAACGCCTGGCTAATCCTGCTGCTTATCGTGCTGTATAAGCTCGGAGATGCCTTTGCCATGAGCCTGACTACAACCTTTTTAATCCGCGGTGTCGGATTTGATGCGGGTGAAGTTGGTGTGGTGAATAAAACGCTAGGACTGCTGGCAACCATCGTTGGCGCGCTGTACGGTGGGCTCCTGATGCAGCGTCTTTCGCTGTTCCGCGCATTACTGATTTTCGGCATCCTGCAAGGGGCGTCGAATGCGGGCTACTGGCTATTGTCCATCACTGACAAGCACATGTTCAGTATGGCAGCCGCTGTCTTCTTTGAAAACTTGTGTGGTGGCATGGGGACGGCAGCGTTTGTCGCCTTATTAATGACGCTGTGCAATAAGTCCTTCTCAGCGACCCAGTTCGCTCTGCTCTCCGCGCTTTCAGCCGTTGGTCGCGTTTACGTTGGCCCGGTAGCAGGTTGGTTTGTCGAAGCGCACGGGTGGCCAACATTTTATTTGTTCTCCGTGTTTGCCGCTATCCCCGGCCTCCTACTGCTGCTGGTTTGTCGTCAGACTCTGGAACATAGCTGGCAACATGAAAGTTTTATTCCGCGCACAGAATTTCGTGCAGCATACAGCCTGGCATTAATGACGCTGGTGGTGGGTAGCGGTCTGCTGGTGGTTTGGCTGCTGCTGTTAACCATGAACGCGCTGGATTACACCAACTTCTCCTTCCTGCCGGAACTGCTGGAAATCTCGGTGGTGGTCGCGGTCTGCGGGGTCGTTTTTGGTGGATTGCTGGATTATCTGGCACTGCGTAAAACCCGCCTGGCGTAAAAATCCAAATTAATATCGCCGTTGTAATCACCCTGCGTAATTATAACGGCTAAATAAACAACGATTTCTAAAAATATTATTTGTTATTTTGTGCGCCAAAGAATTTGGAAATTATTGACGCCTTTTATATATACTATTTTCCTTACTCGATTCAGCCACGACAGATTTATTTTTTGTTCTTTAATTGTCCTTTTATTGATAATGAATTGTTAAGCAATTGTTTTATTTTGGCATTGGTTATACCAATTGTCCTCAGCACGCCCCCCGCTTCCCCGCTTTCGTTATAACGTGATGTTGCAACAGGTTCTTAAAGTCAAAATGACATGTATTGCAACATATGTGACATGCGCGGCAGAACCCAGTAACACAACCCCAAGGTTGTTTACAGTAATGTAACCTTCCCGTAAAATGCCCTCACACTTTAAACGCCACCCGGTCCCGTGGAATTGAGGTCGTTAAATGAGACTCAGGAAATACAATAAAAGTTTGGGATGGTTGTCATTAATTGCAGGCACTGCATTACTCAGTGGCTGTAATTCTGCACTGCTTGACCCTAAAGGACAGATTGGACTGGAACAACGTTCACTGATACTGACGGCATTTGGCCTGATGTTGATTGTCGTTATTCCTGCCATCTTGATGGCTGTTGGTTTCGCCTGGAAGTATCGAGCAAGCAATAAAGATGCGAAGTACAGCCCGAACTGGTCACACTCCAATAAAGTGGAAGCTGTGGTCTGGACGGTGCCAATCTTAATCATCATTTTCCTTGCCGTGCTGACATGGAAAACCACTCACGCTCTTGAACCAAGCAAACCGCTGGCGCATGACGAGAAGCCCATTACCATTGAAGTTGTTTCCATGGACTGGAAATGGTTCTTCATCTATCCGGAACAAGGTATCGCTACCGTGAATGAAATCGCCTTCCCGGCGAATACTCCGGTTGAGTTCAAAGTGACGTCCAACTCCGTGATGAACTCCTTCTTTATCCCACGTCTGGGTAGCCAAATTTATGCCATGGCCGGTATGCAGACTCGACTGCATCTGATCGCCAACGAAGCCGGTACTTATGATGGTATCTCCGCAAGCTATAGCGGACCAGGCTTCTCCGGTATGAAGTTCAAGGCTATCGCAACAAAGGACCGCGCCGAATTCGACCAATGGGTTGCTAAAGCTAAACAGTCCACGAACACCATGAGCGACATGGCTGCGTTCGAAAAAGTGGCTGTGCCAAGCGAATACAACCAGGTGGAATACTTCTCCAACGTGAAACCAGATTTGTTTAAAGACGTTATTAACAAATTTATGGCTCACGGTAAGAGCATGGACATGACCCAACCAGAAGGTGAGCACAGCGCACACGAAGGAATGGAAGGCATGGACATGAGCCACGCGGAATCCGCCAACTCAAGGGGTTGAGGAAGAATACGATGTTCGGAAAATTGACGCTGGATGCAGTGCCGTTCCATGAACCAATTGTCATGGTTACGATCGCTGCCATTATCATCGGTGGTGCGGCCTTACTGGGCCTAATCACTTACTTCGGTAAGTGGACCTACCTGTGGAAAGAGTGGCTAACTTCGGTTGACCACAAACGCCTTGGCATCATGTATGTCATTGTCGCAATCGTCATGTTAATTCGTGGCTTTGCCGACGCCATCATGATGCGTAGTCAGCAAGCGCTGGCTTCTGCAGGTGAAGCGGGCTTCCTGCCACCTCACCACTACGACCAGATCTTCACGGCTCACGGCGTGATTATGATCTTCTTCGTAGCAATGCCATTTGTTATCGGTCTGATGAACCTGGTGGTTCCCCTACAGATCGGCGCACGTGACGTTGCATTCCCATTCCTGAACAACCTGAGCTTCTGGTTCACCGTTGTCGGCGTAATCCTGGTTAACCTGTCTCTGGGCGTGGGTGAATTCGCACAGACCGGTTGGCTGGCGTATCCGCCACTCTCGGGAATAGAGTACAGTCCAAGCGTCGGGGTCGATTATTGGATATGGGCAGTCCAGTTGTCCGGTATTGGTACAACCCTGACCGGTATCAACTTCTTTGTGACCATCATTAAGATGCGTGCGCCAGGAATGACCATGTTCAAGATGCCGGTATTTAGCTGGGCATCTCTGTGCGCGAACATCCTGATTATCGCGTCTTTCCCAATCCTGACGGTTACCGTCGCGTTGCTGACCCTGGATCGCTATCTGGGCACCCATTTCTTTACCAACGATATGGGCGGCAACATGATGATGTACATCAACCTGATTTGGGCCTGGGGCCATCCGGAAGTGTACATTCTGATTCTGCCGGTCTTCGGTGTGTTCTCCGAAATCGCTGCAACCTTCTCACGTAAACGTCTGTTTGGTTACACCTCACTGGTGTGGGCAACCGTGTGTATCACCGTTCTGTCGTTCGTTGTTTGGCTGCACCACTTCTTCACCATGGGTGCAGGCGCTAACGTAAACGCCTTCTTCGGTATTACCACCATGATTATCGCCATCCCGACCGGGGTGAAGATCTTCAACTGGCTGTTCACCATGTACCAGGGTCGTATCGTATTCCACTCTGCGATGCTGTGGACGATTGGCTTTATCGTTACCTTCTCAGTCGGCGGCATGACCGGCGTACTGCTGGCGGTTCCGGGTGCAGACTTCGTACTGCACAACAGTCTGTTCCTGATTGCGCATTTCCATAACGTTATCATCGGCGGCGTCGTATTTGGTTGCTTCGCTGGCATGACCTACTGGTGGCCAAAAGCGTTTGGCTTCACGCTGAACGAAACCTGGGGTAAACGCGCATTCTGGTTCTGGATCATCGGTTTCTTCGTGGCGTTTATGCCGCTGTATGTGCTGGGCTTTATGGGGATGACCCGTCGCCTCAGCCAGCAGATTGACCCACAGTTCCATCCGATGCTGGTCGTTGCCGCCTGCGGTGCCGCGCTGATTGCATTGGGTATCCTGTGCCAGCTGATTCAGATCTTTGTTTCTATTCGCGACCGCGAGCAGAACCGTGACCTGACCGGTGATCCATGGGGTGGTCGTACGCTGGAGTGGGCAACCTCTTCCCCGCCTCCGTTCTACAACTTTGCCGTTGTGCCGCACGTTCATGAGCGTGATGCCTTCTGGGAAATGAAAGAAAAAGGTGAAGCGTACAAGCAGCCTGCGCACTATGAAGAAATTCATATGCCGAAAAACAGCGGTGCCGGTATCGTCATTACCGCCTTCGCAACACTGTTTGGTTTCGCCATGATCTGGCATATCTGGTGGCTGGCGATTGCAAGCTTCGCAGGCATGATCATCAGCTGGATTGTGAAAAGCTTTGATGAAGACGTGGATTACTACGTGCCGGTCCCGGAAGTCGAAAAACTGGAAAACCAGCATTTCGATGAGATTACTAAGGCAGGGCTGAAAAATGGCAACTGATACTTTAACGCACGCGACTGCCCACGCGCACGAACACGGGCACCACGATGCAGGCCAGACCAAGATCTTCGGATTCTGGGTCTACCTGATGAGCGACTGCATTCTGTTCTCTATTCTGTTTGCAACCTATGCCGTTCTGGTGAACGGCACCGCAGGTGGCCCAACAGGTAAGGACATTTTTGAACTGCCGTTCGTTCTGGTTGAAACATTCCTGCTGTTATTCAGCTCCATTACTTACGGCATGGCGGCGATCGCCATGTACAAGAACAACAAGAGCCAGGTTATCTCCTGGCTGGCGTTGACCTTCTTGTTCGGTGCCGGATTCATCGGGATGGAACTCTATGAATTCCATCACCTGATTGTTAACGGTATGGGGCCGGATCGCAGCGGCTTCCTGTCTGCGTTCTTCGCGCTGGTCGGCACGCACGGTCTGCACGTCACTTCCGGTCTTATCTGGATGGCGGTGCTGATGGTGCAAGTTGCTCGTCGCGGCCTGACCAGTACTAACCGTACCCGCATCATGTGCCTGAGCCTGTTCTGGCACTTCCTGGATGTGGTGTGGATCTGTGTGTTCACTGTTGTTTATCTGATGGGGGCGATGTAATGAGTCATTCTAACGAGAGCGGCGGCGCATCCCATGGCAGCGTAAAAACCTACATGACAGGTTTTATCCTGTCGATAATCCTGACGGTTATTCCGTTCTGGATGGTCATGACAGGTTCTGCCTCTCCTGCCGTCATTCTGGGAACTATTCTGGCAATGGCAGTGGTACAGATTCTGGTGCACCTGGTGTGCTTCCTGCACATGAATAGCAAATCTGATGAAGGTTGGAACATGACAGCCTTTGTCTTTACTGTGCTAATCATCGCCATCCTGGTTGTGGGCTCCATCTGGATTATGTGGAACCTTAACTACAACATGATGATGCACTAAGAGCGGCGATTATGATGTTTAAGCAATACCTGCAAGTAACAAAACCAGGCATCATCTTTGGCAAACTGATCTCGGTGATTGGGGGATTCCTGCTGGCCTCGAAAGGCAGCATTGATTATCCCCTGTTTATCTACACGTTGGTTGGGGTGTCACTGGTTGTGGCGTCGGGTTGTGTATTTAACAACTACATCGACAGGGATATCGACAGGAAGATGGAGAGGACCAAAAACCGCGTGCTGGTAAAAGGTCTGATTTCCCCTGCGGTCTCGCTGGTATACGCCACCCTGCTGGGTATTGCTGGCTTTATGCTGCTGTGGTTTGGCGCGAACCCTCTGGCCTGCTGGCTGGGGGTTATGGGCTTCGTGGTCTACGTGGGCGTCTATAGCCTGTACATGAAGCGCCATTCCGTTTATGGCACGCTGATTGGCTCACTCTCCGGCGCTGCGCCGCCGGTGATTGGCTACTGCGCCGTAACCGGTGAGTTCGATAGCGGTGCGCTGATTCTGCTGGCTATTTTTAGCCTGTGGCAGATGCCGCACTCTTACGCGATTGCGATTTTCCGCTTTAAGGATTATCAGGCCGCCAACATCCCGGTACTGCCGGTGGTGAAAGGTATTTCGGTCGCGAAGAACCATATCACGCTGTACATCGTGGCGTTTGCTATCGCCACGCTGATGCTAACCCTGGGCGGCTATGCTGGTTATAAATACCTGATTGTTGCTGCGGCGGTGAGTGTCTGGTGGTTGGGCATGGCGCTACGCGGTTATAAAGTGGAAGATGACAGGGTCTGGGCGCGCAAGCTGTTCGGTTTCTCCATCATCGCCATTACCGCGCTTTCCGTGATGATGTCCGTTGACTTTATGGTGCCAAACTCGCAGAACCTGCTGACTTACGTCTGGTAAAGATCTGCTGATACGAAAAGGGTGCTTCCGGCACCCTTTTTTATTGGCAGGGATGTTATTCAGTCATAAAGCCATTTCCCCGCCTTTGCTGACTCTATAATCATCTCCACTGTCAAAGGCTTTAATTCAATTTCAGGAGGATCTTTTTTCCAGAAAGGGTATTCTTGTTCAATATAATTCCTTCCATCAAAGTTCGAATATTCAATATCAAAATGCTCAAATAAATCAGCTAAAAAATCATATGCATCTTCCGGAATAAACTGAAAATCATCCTCCAGGGTCCATTCTTTCGTGACCTGCTTAAGACCAGGTCTAAACCAACGTTCCCTGATTGGGTAATTCTTCATGATGTACTCAATAACTTCAGCTTCATAATTTCTCATCAGAAAGATGTCCACTGTATGCGATCTTTGGGTCGTGCGATGAGGTTGTATTTATCGCGGGTATGTTTTGTTACCGCGAACAAAAGCACGATTAACTGAGCATGCCCGACAAAAGGAACCCAACGGCCTATGTAAGTTGCTATTTGGTTTGTTGGAACCATCTTCAATTTGGAAAACTTCCCCATAGGAGCGTGTAGTCTTAAACCAAACGGGAACCGAGCCTCTTTCAGAAGTTTTCTACATAGCATTGATGCAATACTAGTGCCTGGGGTATTCGTGGCTGCTGATAGTTTTCCTTTGACAGGAATAAATGGTTGACCGATCAAAACCAGCATAACAGCTTCCGTGGTGATACCTAATGAATCTGCCAACTGCTCAATGAATATCAAATCAAACAGTTCACCCGACGTTACGTTAGCGTGACCATGATACCAATAGGTTCCATTCACCTCTTCAGTTGTGTCCATTCAATCACCCATTATGCCGTCTGCCGATCATTCCATGCGTCGGTATAGATAATGTTCCCGTCGCAATGCTTCCATGTGATTTTTTCGTAGCGTAATTCTATGGTTTCAAGGTGATTATTGTTCTTGTCTTCTGGCCCAGCCATCGTCGGAGAAACGGAGACAATCCGCACACCTTCCAGAAACATATTGAAGTATTCAACTTCCTGACCGGCATCATTAATTTTGTACCAACGAATCTCTGCAGACTGAAGATTCTGACCAGAAGCGACAGCTTTGTATAAATACGGGCTAGAGTAGTCAAACTCTTTAACGATCATCATCGGTGAATGTTGGCGTGTGCCTGTTGGCTTGCCTGTACCGTTATCAGTGGGAATAGACAAATTGTGATGAAAGCCTTTAAATTCAATACTGTATTCTCTTCCCTTTACGTCACACCCGCCCTTAATCAGCGCGCCACCATCGTCATAAATCCACATATTGCCCGGAATCGCCATTGTCCTTTTCCCTCTTTCCATTAGAAATAACCACAAAAAGACTACACCTGTAATTATCGCAAGTAAATTAGTTGCAGTTGTAATTATTTCGATTTTCTCACTACACAATTCCACATATCGTAGAGGTTTACCGCACTCCTTCCCCGCTTTACACTAGGCGCGAAATTAATACAGAGGTGGGAATGAACGATTACAAAATGACGCCCGGTGAGTTGCGCGCCACCTGGGGTTTAGGGACCGTATTCTCGTTGCGCATGCTTGGCATGTTTATGGTTCTGCCGGTTCTGACCACGTACGGTATGGCGCTCCAGGGTGCCAGTGAGGCGTTGATTGGCCTTGCCATTGGCATTTATGGTCTGGCGCAAGCCGTTTTCCAGATCCCCTTTGGTCTACTTTCTGACCGCATCGGTCGTAAGCCGCTTATCGTCGGCGGGCTGGCGGTCTTCGTTCTCGGTAGCGTGATTGCCGCCCTCTCCGATTCAATCTGGGGCATTATTCTCGGTCGCGCTTTGCAAGGCTCTGGTGCGATTGCCGCCGCCGTGATGGCGCTGCTTTCCGACTTAACCCGTGAGCAAAACCGTACCAAGGCGATGGCGTTTATCGGCGTCAGCTTTGGTATCACCTTCGCCATTGCGATGGTGCTGGGACCGATCGTTACCCATGCGCTGGGGCTACACGCGCTGTTCTGGATGATTGCAGCTCTTGCAACCACCGGCATCGTGCTGACCATTTGGGTCGTTCCCAATAGCACCAGCCACGTGCTGAACCGCGAATCTGGCATGGTAAAAGGCAGCTTTAGCAAAGTGCTGGCGGAGCCCAAACTGCTCAAGCTCAACTTTGGCATCATGTGTCTGCACATATTGTTGATGTCCACTTTCGTCGCCTTACCGGGCCAACTGGCGAAAGCCGGTTTCCCCGCCGCAGAACACTGGAAAATTTATCTGGTGACGATGCTGCTGTCCTTTGTTTCCGTGGTGCCGTTCATCATTTACGCTGAAGTGAAGCGGCGGATGAAGCGCGTATTCCTCACCTGCGTGTTACTGATCCTTATCGCAGAAATTGTATTGTGGAGCGCTAACGTGCGTTTTTGGGGGCTGATTGCAGGCGTTCAGATATTCTTCCTCGCCTTCAACCTGATGGAGGCCTTACTCCCCTCGCTTATCAGCAAAGAATCGCCGGCTGGCTATAAAGGCACGGCGATGGGCGTTTACTCCACCAGCCAGTTTCTTGGCGTGGCGATTGGAGGTTCGCTCGGCGGTTGGGTGGTCGAAATGTTTGATGGTCAGGCGGTATTCCTGGCCGGCGCGCTTCTGGCGGCAGTTTGGTTGTGGGTGGCAAGCACAATGAAAGAGCCGCCGTATGTCAGTAGCCTGCGAGTGGAAATCCCACCAGGGATTGCCGCAGATGACGCCCTTAAGCAGCGTCTGCTGGCTAAAGAAGGGATAAGCGAAGTGTTAATTGTAGCGGAAGAGCATTCGGCTTACGTGAAAATCGACAGCAAAGTGACGAATCGATTTGAGGTTGAGCAGGCCATCAGCCAGACGTGAAGAGTGCCAGATGGCGACTATCGTTTGATCAGGCCTACAAATAGCGTGTACAACTTGTAGGCCTGATAAGCGTAGCGCCATCAGGCATTACGACTTAATCGCGGAAGTTCTTAAACTGGAACGGCTGGCCGAGATCGCCGCCGCGAACCAGCGCCATAACGGATTGCAGATCGTCACGCGCCTTGCCGGTCACGCGGATTTCTTCGCCCTGAATCTGCGCCTGCACCTTCAGTTTGCTGTCTTTGATCAGCTTAACGATTTTCTTTTGCACCGCGCTTTCAATGCCCTGTTTCAGCTTAGCTTCAACAAACCAGGTTTTACCGCTGTGCACGAAGGTTTCTGGTACGTCCAACGAAGTGCCTTCAATACCACGTTTCAGCAGCTTGGCACGTAAAATATCCAGCAGCTGATTGACCTGAAAATCAGACTCGCTTAGCACCTTAATCGTCTTATTCGACTCATTCAGCTCAAAAGTCGCTTCAACGCCACGAAAATCAAAGCGTGACTCCACTTCGCGGCTGGCGTTATCTACCGCGTTACGGGCTTCCTGAAGATCAACTTCAGAGACAATATCGAAAGATGGCATCTTTTCCTCTCCCTTCATTTTTGATGCGAAGCATAATACCTGCAAAGTTACACAACAGACAGCGCTATACTAGGCTGTATCCTTTAATTGTACGTGGTACTGATACCTGCGAACAATAATGGGGTACGGTCGATATGGATTAACACCTGGTGTTGTTGCAGGTGAGGAGGAAGAATGAAAATTACCGTACTGGGATGTGGAGCGTTAGGACAGCTTTGGCTAACCACGCTGTGCAAACATGGACATGAGGTTCAGGGGTGGCTACGCGTACCGCAACCCTATTGCAGCGTTAACCTGATCGACACGGATGGGTCAGTATTCAATGAATCCCTGACGGCAAACGACCCCGATTTTTTGGCGAAAAGCGACCTGCTGCTGGTCACTCTGAAAGCCTGGCAGGTTTCTGATGCGGTAAAAGGCCTGGCCGCGATTCTCCCTGACACCACTCCTATTCTGCTGATTCACAACGGTATGGGGACGATTGAAGAGCTGCATAATATTAAGCAACCTCTGCTGATGGGCACCACGACCCACGCGGCACGCCGTGACGGGAACGTCATCATTCATGTCGCTCAGGGAACAACAAGGATTGGTCCGGCGCGTGAACAAGACGGTGATTTCAGTTATCTGGCTGAAGTTCTGCAAGAGGTGCTGCCGGACGTCGCCTGGCACAACAATATTCGCGCTGAGTTGTGGCGCAAACTGGCCGTCAATTGCGTCATTAACCCGCTGACCGCATTGGGGGATTGCTCAAATGGAGAGTTACGCCATCATCCTGAAAAAATCGCGCTCATCTGCGAGGAAGTGGCGGCGGTTATTGAACGCGAAGGCCACCACACATCAGCCGATGATTTACGCTATTATGTTGAGCAAGTGATTGACAGTACGGCGGAAAATATCTCATCAATGTTGCAAGACATTCATGCCCTGCGCCATACAGAGATCGACTACATTACCGGTTATTTGTTAAAACGCGCCCGCGCGCACGGCATCGCCGTTCCGGAAAATGCCCGCCTGTTTGAAATGGTTAAGAGAAAGGAAAGTGAGTATGAGCGCTCAAGCACTGGTATGTCTCGCCCCTGGTAGTGAAGAGACCGAAGCCGTTACTACTATCGATCTGCTGGTTCGCGGTGGAATTGAGGTCACGACTGCAAGCGTTGCCAGCGATGGCGGCCTGACGATCGTGTGCTCACGCGGAGTAAAGCTGCTGGCGGATGCGCCATTAGTAGAAGTTGCTGACGGGGATTTCGACATTATCGTGCTGCCCGGCGGTATTAAAGGTGCCGAGTGTTTTCGCGACAGCCCCCTGCTTATCGAAACCGTGAAACAGTTTCATCGCTCCGGGCGCATTGTCGCGGCAATTTGTGCCGCTGCCGCCACCGTACTCGTCCCGCACAACATTTTCCCCATCGGTAACATGACCGGATTTCCAGCGCTGAAAGACAAAATTCCCGCTGATCAGTGGCAGGACAAGCGCGTGGTATGGGATCCGCGCGTCAATCTGTTAACCAGCCAGGGACCGGGAACCTCAATCGATTTCGGTTTAAAAATCATTGATCTCCTGGTGAGTCGCGAAAAAGCTTACGAAGTGGCATCACAACTGGTGATGGCTGCGGGTATTTATAACTACTACGAGTAATCTTCAGGCCACTCGCATTCAAGGAATTATGATGAAAGGATATCTGAGCGGAGTGGCTTTACTGCTCCTTTCCGGCTACGCCAGTGCGACTCAACTTGAAATTGAGAGCCTTGAGTATCGCTATCCCGCAAGCACTGAGATGCAATATCGCGTGCCGTGGTTTACCTCAACGGATAACCCACAGGTTGCAAAACGCATTAACGATTATATTTTCACAAGCTTTATCAATCAGCTACCGGGAAATAATCCACAAGCGACCGTGAATCAGTTTGCGAAATCAGAGATGAATCCCACCGCAAACCTTGACTACACGGTTGAGTATCGCGACGCCAAAATGTTGACCCTCAACATGTTTGTCGAAGGCTGCGGGGCGTATTGCGAGTCGTACAATGTACCGATCAGCTTCGATTTAGCCAACGGCGCGACAATTACCCTTAACGACCTCTTTTCCCGCTCCACGATGACCGAGTTGAACACCCGCATCAGAAAAGATATCCGCAGCCAAATTGATACCTTTGTTGCCGCACAGAAATCACAAAAGCCGGAGCAAATAAAAGAAGACAGTGGAGATTCTGGCTTTGCCGAATTCTACGCATCGTGTGCAACCTACACCGACGGTATGTACTACATCGACAAATTCTCCCTGCAAAAAGACCATCTGGCTTTCCTGAACGGACGTTGTAGCAACCACGCCAATCGCGCGGGTGACGAACTGGGCGATTTCACCACGAAAATCCCGACCATTGAACTGCATAATCAGCTCACGCCTTACGGCCAGTATCTGACTACCGCAAAGAGAACTACACCGGTTTCGCCAGCGCCCGGCATTGACGGCAAGGTCATGTACGGCACGTTGGGAAAAAGCATGCGTATTGTGTTGAAGGTGGACTGCAAATACGGTGATTTTTTTGAAGGGGCTTACTTTTACCAGAAATTTGGCGCACCGATTGAATTAAACGGAAAATGCGACACAGCCGACAATCAACATTATGTACTTAAGACCTCTGCCGCTGAACAATCGGAAGAGAAGATAACGCTGGAGTTAAAAGACGGCGTCTATCAGGGTGTCTGGGAGTCGAACGGGAAAAAGCTTCCCATCCGTTTTGAATAATATTGTTATATTGCCGGATGGCAGCGTAAACAATTTATCAGGCCTACAAAACATACCGCTTGCAGGCCTGATAAGCGCAGCACCCTCAGGCAAAAGTCACTACGGGCGATATACCTTCACGTTTTCAAAGCCCTGCTCGCGCAGATACAGCGCCTGCAGACGGCTCATTACTCCGCGTTCACACCACAGCAACCAGGTTTTACTCTGGTCCAGATCGCCGAATTTGGTGCTCAGCTTGTAGAATGGCAGAGAAACGACGTCCACCCCATCAACCTTTAGCGGTTTGTCATCCTGCTCATCCACAGAACGGATATCCAGGATCACATCGTTCGGGCCGAAGCCGCTCACGGTCTCCACTTCCACCACGGCCTGCTGCGTCTGCTGGGCGATATCACGAATATCGATATTGTTCGCTTCTTCAACCACTTTATCGAGGATAGAGAAATCGAAGTTTTCTTCTTCGGCCTCAATCTTCGCTTTAATCGCTTTCACCGTCGGACTTTTTGAAATCACACCGCAGTATTCCGGCATGGTACGGGCAAAGTCCTCGGTACCAATTTCACGCGCCAGATTAATGATGTGCTCTTTATCATGGGAGATAAGCGGGCGCAGGATCAGGGTGTCAGAAACGTTATCGATCAGGCGCAGGTTGGTCAGGGTCTGGCTGGACACCTGGCCCAGCGCTTCACCGGTTACCAGTGCCTGTACGCCATAGCGCTCAGCGACTTTCGACGCTGCACGTACCATCATACGTTTAAGGACCACACCCATCTGGCCATCGTCGACTTTCTCCAGGATCTCGCCAACCACCGGCTCAAAGTTGATCGCGACAAAACGCACGCGATGCGAGCTACCGAAGCGGTTCCACAGATAGTGCGCCACCTGACGAACGCCGATTTCATGCGCTGCGCCGCCGAGATTAAAGAAGCAGTAGTGCACGCGGCAGCCGCGACGCATCAGCATATAGCTGGACACGCCGGAGTCGAAACCACCGGAAATCAGCGAAAGTACATCTTCCTGCGTCCCGATCGGGAAACCGCCAATACCTTCATAGCGACCTTTAACCAGCAGCAGACGGTCATTTTCGATTTCCAGATTAACCGTCACGTCCGGCTTCGTCAGCTTCACGCGCGCGGATTCAATATGCTGGTTCAGTCCACCGCCAACATAGCGTTCCACCTCAATAGAGCTAAACTCATGCTTACCGCGACGCTTAACGCGTACGCAGAAGGTTTTGCCTTCCAGTTGATCGCGATACTGCACCAGCGCTTTCTCGAAAATATCGTGCATATCGGTAAACGGCACGTCTTCTACTTCGAGAATATGGTGGATCCCCGGAATACGGGTCAGCGCGTCGCGAATATCCAGGCGCTGGCTTTCATCTTTAGCGCGAACCTCAACGTGATCCCAGTGGCGGACAACGGCAAGGTCTTCATCATAGTGCTTTAAAACGTTACGAATGTTCCCTGTCAAAATTTTTATAAAGCGCAAACGCACAGATTGGCTTTTGATGGTGATTTCTGGGAACAATTTAATGATAAACTTCATGGCGGCAATGGTTCTTTGGCAAGTCTGAATGACTTGTAATGGAAAAAAATACAGCAGCCCATACCCTGCGGCTGCATCCAGGCGCGCAAGTATACCACCATCATGGTCATCCTGTGCACATCGCCTTACCATTGCGCGTTATTTGCTTATCAGTGCGAGTCCGTTACCATAGTCTTGTGCTGCCAATACAGAGAGTCAGACATTCATTATGCCGAAGAAAAATGAAGCGCCAGCCAGTTTTGAAACAGCGCTGAGCGACCTGGAACAGATTGTTACCCGTCTGGAAAGCGGCGACCTGCCGCTGGAAGAAGCGCTGAACGAATTCGAACGTGGCGTACAGTTAGCACGTCAGGGACAGGTCAAGTTGCAACAGGCTGAACAGCGCGTACAAATCCTGCTGTCAGATACACAAGACGCCGCCCTTACGCCTTTCACACCGGATAATGAGTAAATGGATTTCACGCAGCAGCTACAGGCTTGCGTTGAGCAGGCCAACCAGGCACTGAGCCGTTTTATCGCGCCATTGCCCTTTCAGAACACTCCCGTGGTCGAAACCATGCAATATGGCGCATTATTAGGCGGTAAACGTCTGCGCCCGTTTCTGGTGTATGCGACCGGTCAGATGTTTGGCGTCAGCCTGAGTACGCTTGATGCTCCCGCTGCCGCCGTCGAGTGTATCCATGCCTATTCGCTGATGCACGATGACTTACCCGCGATGGACGACGATGATCTGCGCCGCGGTCTGCCAACCTGTCACGTTAAATTTGGCGAGGCTAATGCAATCCTGGCCGGAGATGCGCTACAAACGCTGGCGTTCTCCATTATCAGCGACGCCCCGATGCCGGAAGTTTCTGACCGTGATCGCATCGCGATGATCTCTGAACTGGCCCAGGCCAGCGGTATCGCCGGTATGTGCGGTGGTCAGGCACTGGATCTGGACGCTGAGGGCCATCAGGTAGAGTTGGAGGCGCTGGAGCGTATCCACCGCCATAAAACCGGGGCATTGATTCGCGCCGCCGTGCGTCTGGGGGCGTTAAGCGCGGGCGACAAAGGGCGAGAATGCCTGGCAATACTCGACAAATACGCAGAAAACATCGGCCTGGCCTTCCAGGTTCAGGATGACATCCTGGATGTGGTAGGCGATACTGCAACATTGGGTAAACGTCAGGGTGCTGACCAGCAGCTTGGCAAAAGTACCTATCCTGCACTTCTGGGTCTTGAGCAAGCCCAGAATAAAGCCCGGGATTTAATTGAGGATGCCCGCCAGTCGCTAAGTCTGCTGGCCGCACAGTCACTCGATACCTCGGCACTGGAAGCGCTAGCGGACTACATAATCCAGCGTGATAAATAAACCAACATATCCCATGAGCTTGCGATGAGTTTTGATATAGCCAAATACCCGACCCTGGCGCTGGTCGACTCCACTCAGGAGTTACGCCTGCTGCCAAAAGAGAGCCTGCCAAAGCTTTGCGACGAACTGCGCCGCTATTTGCTCGACAGCGTAAGCCGTTCCAGCGGGCACTTCGCCTCTGGTCTGGGCACGGTGGAACTCACCGTAGCGCTGCACTATGTCTACAACACCCCATTTGACCAGTTAATCTGGGATGTGGGACATCAGGCTTACCCGCACAAAATTCTGACCGGCCGCCGCGATAAAATCGGCACCATTCGGCAGAAAGGCGGTTTGCATCCATTCCCATGGCGCGGTGAGAGCGAATATGACGTACTGAGCGTTGGGCACTCCTCAACCTCCATCAGCGCAGGTATCGGTATTGCGGTTGCCGCCGAGAAAGAAGGCAAAGAACGCCGTACCGTTTGTGTGATTGGGGACGGTGCGATCACCGCAGGCATGGCGTTTGAAGCGATGAACCACGCGGGTGATATTAAGCCCGACATGCTGGTTATCCTCAACGACAACGAAATGTCGATTTCAGAGAACGTCGGCGCGCTGAACAATCACCTGGCGCAACTGCTCTCTGGCAAACTCTACTCCTCGCTGCGCGAAGGCGGGAAGAAAGTGTTCTCCGGTGTCCCCCCGATTAAAGAACTGCTCAAACGTACCGAAGAGCACATAAAAGGTATGGTTGTGCCGGGTACGCTGTTTGAAGAGCTGGGCTTTAACTATATTGGTCCGGTGGACGGACACGACGTGCTGGGGCTTATCACCACGCTCAAGAACATGCGCGATCTCAAAGGTCCACAGTTCCTGCACATCATGACCAAAAAAGGTCGTGGCTACGAGCCAGCGGAAAAAGATCCGATTACGTTCCACGCGGTACCCAAATTCGATCCATCCAGCGGATGCCTGCCGAAAAGCAGCGGCGGCCTGCCGAGCTATTCAAAAATCTTCGGTGACTGGCTGTGCGAGACCGCGGCGAAAGACAATAAGCTGATGGCGATCACCCCGGCGATGCGCGAAGGCTCCGGTATGGTGGAGTTCTCACGTAAGTTCCCGGACCGCTACTTTGATGTGGCGATTGCCGAGCAGCACGCGGTGACGTTTGCAGCCGGTCTGGCGATTGGCGGCTATAAGCCGGTCGTGGCTATTTACTCTACCTTCCTGCAACGCGCTTACGATCAGGTACTGCATGATGTCGCCATCCAGAAACTGCCGGTCCTGTTCGCCGTCGACCGGGCAGGTATCGTTGGCGCAGATGGACAAACCCACCAAGGGGCGTTTGATCTCTCTTTCCTGCGCTGCATCCCGGAAATGGTCATTATGACCCCAAGCGATGAAAACGAATGTCGCCAGATGCTGTTCACCGGCTATCACTACAACGACGGTCCAACGGTCGTACGTTATCCGCGCGGTAACGCGGTGGGCGTTGAACTGGCGCCGCTGGAACATCTGCCAATCGGCAAAGGCATCGTGAAGCGTCACGGGGAGAAAGTGGCGATTCTCAACTTCGGCACCCTAATGCCGGAAGCCGCTCAGGTCGCAGAGTCACTGAACGCCACGCTGGTTGATATGCGCTTTGTGAAACCGCTGGATGAAACGTTGATTCTGGAAATGGCAGCCCAACACGAGGTGCTGGTCACCCTGGAAGAGAATGCCATTATGGGCGGCGCTGGTAGCGGCGTAAACGAAGTGCTAATGGCTCATCGCAAGCCTGTTCCGGTGCTGAACATTGGCCTGCCTGACTTCTTCATCCCGCAGGGGACTCAGGACGAGGCTCGCGCCGAACTGGGACTTAATGCCGCCGGAATTGAGGCCAAAATTAAGGCCTGGCTGGCATAATCCCCTCCCCGCTCCTGCTATGCTTAACTCATCACGCGCTAAGCAGGAGTGGATTGATGAAATACAACACCTTAGGAAAAACCGACCTACGGGTCTCCCGCCTTTGCCTGGGTTGCATGACGTTTGGCGAGCCCAATCGCGGCAATCACGCCTGGACACTACCAGAAGAAAGCAGCCGCCCGATAATCAAACACGCTCTTGAAGGCGGCATTAACTTTTTTGATACCGCCAACAGCTACTCCGCTGGCAGCAGTGAAGAGATTGTCGGCCGCGCGCTGCGTGATTTCGCCCGCCGCGAAGATGTCGTGGTCGCCACCAAGGTTTTTCATCAGGTTGATGATTTAGCGGAAGGATTATCCCGCGCACAAATCTTGCGCTCAATCGACGACAGCCTCAGACGCCTGGGTATGGACTATGTGGACATCCTGCAAATTCACCGCTGGGATTACAATACGCCTATTGAAGAGACGCTGGAAGCCCTTAACGACGTAGTCAAAGCCGGTAAAGCCCGCTATATTGGCGCCTCATCCATGCACGCATCTCAGTTTGCTCAGGCGCTGGCTTTACAGAAACAACACGGCTGGGCGCAGTTCGTTAGCATGCAGGATCACTACAACCTGATCTACCGTGAGGAAGAACGCGAAATGCTACCGCTTTGCTATCAGGAAGGCGTCGCGGTGATCCCATGGAGTCCGCTGGCGCGTGGTCGCCTGACGCGCCCCTGGGGAGAAACGACCGCACGTCTGGTTTCTGATGAAGTCGGTAAAATTTTATACAGTGAGAGCGATGAAAACGACGCGCAAATTGCCGAACGGCTGACCGGCGTCAGTGAGGAATTGGGCGTAACGCGTGCGCAGGTTGCGCTGGCCTGGCTGCTGAGCAAACCCGGTGTGGCAGCGCCGATTATCGGCACTTCGCGCGAGGAACAGTTGGATGAGTTACTTAATGCGGTGGATTTGACGCTGAAGCCGGAGCAGATTGCCGAGCTGGAAACGCCGTACAAACAGCATCCGGTGGTTGGATTTAAATAATCTGGCATTGCCCGATGGCGTTGCGCTTATCAGGCTTACGAAACTGACATCGTGTTTCCAGGCCGGATAAGGCGTTTACGCTGCTATCCGGCAAACCCATTTAAATGATACCTACCGGCCAGTGATGGCCGATGAAATACAAAATTCCGGCAGAGATTATTCCGGCCACAATATCATCAATCATGATCCCCGTACCGCCATGCACGTTGCGATCGAACCAACGGATCGGCCACGGCTTCCACATATCCAGTATACGGAAAATCACAAATCCGGCGGCAACCCACTGCCAGTCGTGGGTCGGCAGCGCCATCAGGGTTATCCACATCCCGACAAACTCGTCCCAGACAATGCTACCGTGATCGTGCACGCCCATATCTTTCGCCGTTTGATGGCACAGATAAACGCCGATACAGATAGACAACATGACCACCAGTGAATACAGCTGCCACGGCAAAAACGTCATTAAATACCAAAAAGGGATCGCCGCCAGCGATCCCATCGTGCCAGGAACAATGGGGCTCAGCCCACTGCCAAAACCGGTGGCCAACAGATGCCACGGATTGCGCATACTCAGGCGGCTTTTGGCGACATCTTTTTTAAGGCGCGGCAAAATGGTCATATCCTTTCCAGTCGAACGTGACGGGTTTTCCGTCGCGCGTAAAGTGAATACCTTCCACGTCCGCGCTCATCTGCCCAATGCAGGTAAACGATGCGCCGAGATTCCCCAGCGCCACGTCCAGTGCGCCACGGTTAATTTCCGGTACGGTAAAGCATAACTCATAATCTTCACCACCCGAAAGCGCCCAGCGCAGGGCTTGTTCCGGCTCAACGTGTTGGGCAAATGCCGTGGAGTATGGCAACGCATCGACGTTAACTCGCGCACCACAACCGCTGGCATTGACGATATGCCCCAGATCGGAAATCAGGCCATCGGAAATATCGATAGCCGCACTGGCCAGATCGCGCAGGGCTTGTCCCTGCAAAATACGCGGCGTTGGACGCAGATGACGTTTAAGCAGATAGTCTGCGTCTTTTGCATCTGCCACCTGCAAGCGATCCTGCAAAATCGCCAGTCCGGCCGCGCTGTCGCCCGGCGTACCGGTCACATAAATCCAGTCCCCTGGTTTCGCACCAGAGCGTTTTAAGGCCCGTCCAACTGGGACGTAACCGTGGATACCCAGCGTCATCGACAGTGGCCCACGCGTGGTGTCACCGCCGATCAACTGCATATCATAGTAATTGAGGAGTTCAAACAGGCCATCGCTGAAGGCTTTAAGCCAGGCTTCATTGACGTCAGGCAACGTGAGCGCCAGCGTCAGCCACGCAGGATCGGCTCCCATCGCCGCCAGATCGCTCAAATTCACCGCCAGCGCTTTCCAGGCGAGATCGGTGGGATCAATGTCGGGGAGGAAGTGGTTGCCCGCCACCAGCGTATCGGTGCTGATCGCCAGTGTCTGTTTTTCAGGGATGTTCAGAAGTGCGCAATCGTCACCAATACCGGTGTCGACATCAAGACGAGACGTTCTTACGCGGTCAAAATAACGGGCAATCAGGGAAAATTCGCCACATGCCATACGTTATGCCTCAGCAGAAAAAAAAGAAAAAGCCGGGGGCAGCGGAAACACGTTCCACCATCCAACCGGCCTCGGGATTACTTTTTGTTGGGGCGAATCACAGGTGCTGCTTTATCCAGTACGCCGTTCACGAATTTATGGCTGTCTTCAGCGCCGAAGGTTTTCGCCAGTTCAATCGCTTCGTTGATGGCCACTTTGTACGGCACATCACTACGTTTAGACAGTTCAAACAGCGCAATACGCAGCACGGCTTTTTCTACCTGACCCAGTTCTTCCAACAGGCGAGACAGGTAAGGCTTCATTAAGCCATCCAGGTACGCGCTGTTAGTCGCCACCCCGGACAGCAGTTCACGGAAATACAGAACGTCGACATCTTTTACGTCCTGTTCCGCCAGGAACTGGTATTCAACATCAGCGATGTCGTTCTGGGACAACTGCCAGGAGTAGAGCGCCTGGACGGCACACTCACGGGCGCGGCGACGAGCAGCAGGTTTCACGGATTTCCCCTTACAAAAATCAGGCCTTGATGGCTTTCAATACATTAATCATTTCAAGTGCAGTCAGTGCAGCTTCTGCGCCTTTGTTGCCGGCTTTAGTGCCAGCACGTTCGATGGCTTGTTCAATACTTTCGGTGGTCAGAACACCGAAGGCTACCGGAATGCCACTGTCCTGAGCGACATGCGCCAGGCCATTGCTAGCACCGCCAGCCACATATTCGAAGTGCGCGGTACCACCACGAATCACCGTACCTAACGCAATCACCGCGTCGTATTTACCGGTTTTTGCAAGTTGCGAGGCTGCCAGCGGCAGCTCATACGCGCCCGGAACCCAAACGACGGTAATGTTTTCATCTTTAACCTGACCAATACGTTTCAGGGCGTCGATCGCACCTTCCAGCAGGCTGTCATTGATAAAGTTGTTGAAACGCGCAATGGTGATGGCGACGCGAGCGTCCGGGGTAGCAACGTTAGCTTCAATAATGTTCATATTCTTCCTTCGGATTCACTAGACCCCGCAGGGGGGCGGATTTTATCATAATAATCTGTGCGCTGCTTCCCTTTCGAACCGGGAGATCATGCGCCCACTAAATGCAGGCAAACGTCCGGACCTACATGGCGTATTTCGTTGAATTTGAAATGGGGGGCGTCAGCCAATTTCTCAAGGCCAGGAAGCACACATAATCCTCGCGCATCGCTACCTAACAGTTTAGGCGCAACATAGACGATTAGCTCATCGACCAGACCGGCCTGTAATAACGCGCCCGCAAGCGTTGGACCAGCTTCAACCCAAATGCTGTTAATTTGTTGCTTGCCCAGCTGCATCATCAGCACCACCAGATCCAGATGCCCATTATGTTCCGGCACCTTCAGGCTGCGCACCGTCTCCGGCCAGCTACGAGGATCATCTTTTGTCCGGGCAATCCAGGTTTCTCCTGGCTGTTGCACAATACGGTGTTCCGGCGTGACCTGATTCTGGCTATCAACAACAATGCGGATAGGCTGGCGCAGATTTTCCTGCGGGTAACTCGCCTGGGTTGTCTCCCCTAGCTCCGACCAACGCACGGTAAGCTGAGGGTCGTCAGCCAACACCGTAGCGCTGCTGGTTAAGATGGCATGACTTTGCGCTCGTAACCGTTGCACATCGCGACGCGCCTGCGGCGAGGTTATCCACTGGCTTTCACCACTGGCCATCGCCGTACGCCCATCAAGCGACACACCAAGTTTAAGCTGCACATAGGGGAATCCCGTACGCATACGCTTGAGAAAGCCTTTATTAAGCTGCTCAACCTCGCTCATCATCAGCCCGTGACTGACGTCAATGCCCGTCTGCTGCAAACGGTAGAGACCACGACCTGCTACCTGCGGATTGGGATCCTGCATCGCTGCAACCACACGTGACACACCTGCGGCAATCAGCGCATCGCAGCACGGGGGGGTCCGGCCATGATGGCTGCAGGGTTCAAGCGTTACATAGGCAGTCGCCCCTTGCGCTTTTTCTCCAGCCCTGCGCAGAGCGTGGACTTCGGCATGCGGTTCGCCCGCGCGGTGATGATACCCTTCACCGACGATCTCCCCATCTTTGACAATCACGCAGCCCACATTGGGATTGGGGTGAGTGGTAAAACGTCCGCGCGCAGCAAGCTTCAGCGCACGCGCCATGTACAATTCATCCTGCATGGCTTAGTCCTGTAGGCGAGCAATCTCTTCGCCAAATTCTTTGATATCTTCGAAACTCCGGTAAACCGAGGCAAAGCGGATGTAGGCGACTTTATCGAGTTTTTTCAACTGCTCCATCACCAGGTTGCCGATCATCTTGCTCGGCACCTCACGCTCGCCAGTCGCTCGCAGTTGTGATTTGATATGGTTCAACGCCATTTCGACGTCATCTGAGCTGACCGGACGTTTCTCAAGCGCTCTGAGCATGCCGCTACGCAGCTTATCTTCATTAAAGGGTTCACGCACATCGTTGCTTTTCACAACGCGCGGCATGACAAGTTCAGCCACTTCAAAAGTGGTGAAACGTTCGTTACAGACCAGACACTGCCGACGGCGGCGTACTGAGGAGCCCTCGCCTACAAGACGAGAGTCAATTACCTTAGTGTCTACGGCGAAACAGAATGGGCAATGCATACGGCGTCCTGTCCTCAGAGGTTAACAGAAATCTATTTTACCCTGAACTGGCGTGACAACAAAGGCGCAGCGCTTTTGAGACAAAGGATCGATGCCTTCGTGCTCGGTGCGCACTACCATTATGCTATCGCGACAATGAAGGAAGTAATCACAATGACAAGACGTTACCTAAGAATTCTCCTGGTGGGAAGTCTCTTTAGTCTTAGCGCATGCGCACAGCAAAGCGAAGTACGCCAGATGCATCAAAGCGTTAGCACGTTGAATAAAGAGATGACACAGCTAAATCAGGAAACGGTAAAAATTACACAACAAAATATGTTGAATGCCAAATCAACCAGCGGAGCCTATCTGCTGCCGGGTTCCAATACACCAGCCCGACTGGACAGCCAGATTGGCATGTTGCGAATGTCGCTTGTCAATATTGCGTCGAACGCTGACGGCACGCGACTCACATTACGTATTCAGGGTGAATCCACTACGCCTTTACCCGCCTTTAGCGCCACCGTCGAGTATGGACAAATTCAGGGCACCACGGATAACTATCAGGAAGCGAACGTTCAGAACCAATTGGTCACTGCCCCTGCAAGTATCCTTGCTCCCAGCGACGTTGACATTCCGCTGCAGATAAATGGCCTCTCTTCGGACCAGTTAGGATTTGTTCGCATCCACGACATCCAGCCTGTTAATCAATAAACTTTTTTGCCGGACGTTTTGTGCGTTCCGCAACATCACTCCGGCTCGTTTTGTTACTCACCTGACATAACCCATATTTCTGGTAAAACTTGGCAACATTCATGGGAGCCAGTACAATTCGCCGCCTAAAGTAAGCAAACGTGAACGCAATCGATTACGTAAATGATAGAACTGTGAAACAACACATATTTTTGTGAGCAATGATTTTTATAATAGGCTCCGAAGAAACACGAAATATTTAGAAACGCAATTTGCGCCTTTTTCACTCCCGAAAGGGATTTCAAACAGTGGCATACATATGAAAAAAACATTACTTGCAGCCGGTGCAGTGCTGGCGCTCTCCTCGTCTTTTACTGCCAACGCTGCAGAAAATGACAAACCGCAATATCTGTCCGACTGGTGGCACCAGAGCGTCAACGTGGTGGGTAGCTACCACACTCGTTTCTCCCCGAAACTGAACAATGACGTGTATCTGGAATACGAAGCGTTTGCCAAAAAAGACTGGTTTGACTTCTATGGCTACATCGATATTCCGAAAACCTTCGACTGGGGTAACGGCAACGATAAAGGCATCTGGTCTGACGGCTCCCCGCTGTTTATGGAAATCGAACCGCGTTTCTCCATCGATAAACTGACCGGTGCTGACCTGAGCTTTGGTCCGTTCAAAGAATGGTATTTCGCCAACAACTACATCTACGATATGGGTGATAACAAAGCCAGTCGCCAGAGCACCTGGTATATGGGTCTGGGTACCGATATCGATACCGGTCTGCCGATGGGGCTGTCCCTGAACGTGTATGCTAAATACCAGTGGCAGAACTATGGCGCATCCAACGAAAACGAGTGGGATGGCTACCGTTTCAAAGTGAAATACTTTGTGCCGATCACCCAGGTTTGGGGCGGCCAACTGACCTACATCGGCTTCACCAACTTCGACTGGGGCTCAGATTTGGGTGATGATCCGAACCGCACCAGCAACTCTATCGCTTCCAGCCACGTCCTGGCGCTGAACTACGATCACTGGCACTACTCCGTAGTAGCGCGTTATTTCCATAACGGCGGCCAGTGGAAAGGTGGAGATACTCTGAACTGGGGCGAAGGCGACTTCAGCGCGAAATCTACCGGTTGGGGTGGTTACCTGGTCGTAGGTTACAACTTCTAATCCAGCCAATTTATCGCAGACAAGCCAGCTTAACCGCTGGCTTTTTTATGGCTGGTCTTCACAGCGTACTTTACGTAAAAAGTCACTTAGCGAGCGATCCGCAGATTCACGAAAATACCTGTCGAGCGGCGTGATTTTCAGACAACGATCAACGCGAAAGCAGCGATAATCGTCACGTTTCTCGCACCAGGCAACCAGCAGCCAGTGCTCACCCCAGAAAAATAACCCCAACGGCTGAACGTCGCGCCAGGAGAGATTCCCAGACTCATCACGATAATGCAGCGCCAGCGCCTGCTGCGCCGAAACCGCGCGATGTATGAGATCAAAAGCACTGCGTGAATGCGACTGATTGCCAAAATCTGGCGCGAAAATCCGCGTTTGCTCGGCCCTGCGCCGACTCTCTGACGGCAATATCGCCAGCACTTTTTCCTGCGCGGATTCCAGCGCCTGTGAGAGTGAATCCCCACCCCATGTTTTCAGCAGCCGAATAGCCACCATCAACGCTTCTGATTCGTGTTGCGTTAACATTAACGGCGGCAAATCAAACCCTGCCATTAGGCGGTATCCACTGCCCACTTCACCTTCAATGGGCACGCCGGATAAAGAGAGATCGCGAATATCACGATAAATCGTCCGTTCAGAAACCTCCAGACGTTCTGCCAGCAGCGCCGCCGTTGTCACTCGCCTGCCTCGCAGGATTTGTACAATCTGAAACAAGCGGTCGGCGCGTCTGGTCATTTTAATCCTCAGTCCTGAAAATATTACGCGGGTTGATGTAAACCAACGCGATTGCCTTCGCTATCAGTAAACAGCGCAATAGTGCCAATATTCTGCCCCAGTTCGAGCGGACCAAACACGCACTGGCCGCCAGCAGTGGCCACGCGTTTAAGCGTTGCCGCTAAATCGTCCGTATGCAGATAAATAATAGCGCCATGCGCTGAAGGTGTAATACCGTCAAATTTAGCCAGCGCCCCACCGGGAGCGGGATCCTGATGTGGAAATACGGCCAGTTCAGCACAGTCCATATTCTCACGACGCAAAGAAACCTGCATCACTGGCTCATAAAAAGCGATGGCGCGTTCCATTTGTGCCACGGGGATTTCAAACCAGTTAATTACGTTATTCATACTTCCTCCTGCCTGTGTGGGTAATCTCAGAAGGACTATAAGGCAGGGCTACTGACAGCATACTGTCAGTAGTGTGGCGACAGAAAGAGATAATGGACTGCGACCAAATGGCAGGCAAAAAAAATCCCGACCTTGCGATCGGGATTCCAGTATCTTCACTCTTGATAGTTTAAGGCAGAATTGACGGTTGATCCGCCCCTTCTTTCTCAACCTTCTGCTGCAGCATGTGCTCACGCTTCATACCCAGCTTCAGCGCCAGTGCCGATGCTACGTAGATAGAAGATGCAGTACCGATGGAAACACCGATCAGCATCGTCAGCGAAAAGCCTTCCAGTACCGGACCACCGAACAAGAACAGCATCAGAATAACCATCAACGTCGTACCGGACGTAATCAACGTACGGTGCAGCGTCTGAGTCAATGACACGTTAAAGATTTCGTAAGGCGTACCGCGACGAATTTTGCGGAAGTTTTCACGAATACGGTCAGATACAACGATACTGTCGTTCAGCGAGTAACCGATTACCGACATCAGCGATGCGACGATAGTCAGATCAATCTCGATATGGAACAACGACAGGATCCCAAGTGTGATAATAACGTCGTGTGCCAGAGCAATAACTACCCCTGCCGCCAGTCGCCACTCAAAACGGAAACCAACGTACACCAGGATGGATATCAACGCCGCCATCAGCGCCATTGCACCTGTTTGCGCCAGTTCTGCACCCACACTCGGCCCTACGAATTCAATTCGCTTCACCGCGGCGTTTTGATTAGTGGATTCGTTAATCACACTCAACACTTTGCTGCCCAACACCTGACCGCCGTCTGCGCCTTTAGTTGGCGGCATACGCACCATAATGTCGTGGCTGCTGCCGAAGTTCTGCAGAAGCGGATCAACAAAGCCCGCTTTCTCCAGCGCATCGCGCATCACGTCCATATCGGCCGGTTTTTCCAGCGTGATTTCAATAACCGTACCACCGGTGAAATCGAGCCCCCAGTTAAACCCGCGAACGCCCATCACCACGATGGCCGCAATAAGCAGGAAACCTGAAATGCCGAAAGCCCAGTAGTCCCAGCGCATAAAGTCCCAGACTTTACGGCCGTGGTTCAATTGTTCAACAGTATATTCCTGTGCCACTTCGCACTCCTCAGATTGACAGCTTTTTGACGCGCTTGCCGCCATACAACAGGTTTACGATGGCACGTGTACCGATAATCGCGGTAAACATCGACGTCGCCACACCAATACCGGTAGTAATCGCGAACCCTTTAATTGCCCCGGTGCCAACTGCGTACAGGATAATGACCTTAATCAGCGTCGTAATGTTCGCATCAAAGATGGAGCTAAATGCACCCGCATAACCTTCATTGATGGCCTGCTGCACCGAACGCCCGTTACTCAACTCTTCTTTGATACGTTCGTTAATCAGTACGTTCGCATCGACCGCGACGGCAAGGGTTAAGACGATCCCCGCAATCCCCGGCATACTCAGCGTAGCGCCCGGCAGCAGCGACATAATACCGACAATCATTACCAGGTTAGCAATGAGCGCACTGGTCGCGATCAGACCGAACTTCTTATAGAAGAAGATCATGAACAGGATAGACACCACCAGACCGGCCAGACACGCTTCCAGACCCTGTTTAATGTTCTGCATACCCAGGGTTGGACCGATGGTACGTTCTTCAACAATCTGAATCGGCGCAATCAACGCACCGGCACGTAACAGCAGAGAAAGCTGACGCGCTTCGTTCGGGTTGTTGATACCAGTGATACGGAAGCTGTTGCCCAGGCGAGACTGGATGTTGGCGATGTTAATCACCTCTTCCTGTTTCACCAACACTGCGCGACCGTTGGCATCTTTTTTACCGCTGTCTTTGTACTCCACGAACAGGGTCGCCATCGGCTTACCGATATTGTCCTTGGTGAAGTTAGACATGATGTTACCACCCGCGCTATCCAGCGAGATGTTAACCTGCGGCTGATTGTATTCGTCCTGGCTGGAAGTGGAGTCGGTGATATGGTCACCGGTCAGGATCACGCGTTTGTACAGCACAACCGGCTGACCTTCACGAGATTGTTTCACTTCTGAATCACCCGGTACACGCCCGGATGCCGCAGCAGACTGGTCAACGTTGGTGTTCACCAGACGGAATTCCAGCGTCGCGGTAGCGCCCAGAATTTCTTTCGCACGCGCGGTATCCTGAATGCCCGGCAGTTCGACCACAATGCGGTCAGCACCCTGACGTTGGACCACCGGCTCAGCGACACCCAGTTGGTTAACACGATTACGCAGAATGTTGATGTTCTGCTGTACCGCGTACTCACGGGCTTCGCTCAAACGCGCATCGGTCATTACCGCACGCAGTGCATTGCTGCCCTGGCTGGAAATAACCAGATCCTGGTGACGCTTGCTCAGATAAGAGATAGCTTCATCACGGGCGTTGCTATCACGGAAGGTGATGCTAAGACCGTAGTTATCTTCTTTGCGAACGGTAGTATAAGGAATGCCTTTTTCACGCAGATCGCTGCGCAGGCTATCGATATTTTGTTCCTGCAACTTACTCAGCGCGGTGTCCATATCCACTTCCATCAGGAAGTGGACGCCGCCACGCAGGTCAAGACCGAGTTTCATCGGTTCTGCGTGAATGGCTGCCAGCCAGCGTGGAGTTGCCGGAGCAAGGTTAAGCGCCACGACGTATTGATCGCCCAATACGCCCATTAACACTTCACGTGCGCGCAGTTGGGTATCAGTGGAGTCGAAGCGCGCAAGAATAGCACCTTCTTCCAGAGCCACAGACTTAGGTGTGATTTTATCTTCTTGTAACGTTTTCTGGACCTGGATCAGCGTTTGCTCACTGGCGGCGGCACCGCGCACGCCAGTGATTTGAACAGCCGGATCCTCACCATACAGGTTGGGAAGCGCATAGAGCAGACCGACGAAAATAACGACGATCAGCATGACATACTTCCACAAAGGATAACGGTTTAACACGGCAGTTCCCTTTGGGAAAACAATAAATTACAGCGCCTTCATGGTGCCTTTCGGCAGAACGGCAGCTACGAAATCACGTTTAATAACCACTTCAGTGGTGTCGTTCAGCGCGATAGCGATGTAGCCAGATTCCGCTACTTTGGTCACGCGACCCACCAGACCACCGTTAGTCAGCACTTCATCGCCTTTAGCAATGGAGTTCATCAGATTTTTGTGTTCTTTGGTGCGCTTTTGCTGCGGGCGCAGGATCATGAAGTAGAAAATCAGACCAAACACCACCAGCATCAGAATCAGAGACATCGGGCTGCCCTGCGCCGGAGCACCTGTTGCCGCTACCGCATCAGAAATAAAAAAGCTCATTCAAATTCCCTCATTATTAAAATTAATCAACGTTCACAGGTGGAACTGGTCTACCCTGACGTTGGTAAAAATCGGTCACGAAGCTCTCTAATTTACCCTCTTCAATAGCCTTGCGTAAACCCGCCATCAAACGCTGGTAGTAGCGAAGGTTATGAATCGTGTTGAGTCGCGCGCCCAATATTTCGTTGCAACGGTCGAGATGATGCAAGTAAGCGCGCGAATAATTGCGACAGGTGTAGCAATCACACTCAGCATCGAGCGGACTGGTGTCGCTTTTATGTTTCGCGTTACGAATTTTTACCACGCCGTCAGTCACAAACAAATGACCATTACGGGCATTTCGCGTTGGCATCACGCAGTCAAACATATCGATACCGCGACGTACGCCTTCAACCAGATCTTCTGGTTTGCCGACGCCCATCAGGTAACGAGGTTTATCTGCCGGAATCTGCGGGCATACATGCTCCAGGATGCGGTGCATATCTTCCTTCGGCTCACCGACAGCCAAACCGCCGACAGCGTAGCCATCAAAGCCGATGTCTACCAGACCTTTAACGGAGATATCACGTAAATCTTCGTAAACACTGCCCTGAATGATGCCAAAAAGCGCATTTTTGTTGCCGAGGCTATCAAAACGATCCCGACTGCGCTTCGCCCAACGCAAAGACATCTCCATCGAGCGTTTAGCATAGTCCCAGTCGGCCGGATACGGTGTACATTCATCGAAGATCATAACGATATCGGAACCGAGATCGTATTGAATCTCCATTGATTTCTCGGGATCGAGGAAAATCGGATCGCCGTTGATCGGGTTACGGAAATGCACGCCCTGCTCGGTAATCTTACGGATATCACCCAGGCTGAAAACCTGGAAGCCGCCAGAATCGGTGAGGATTGGCCCTTTCCACTGCATAAAATCGTGCAGATCGCCGTGCAGTTTCATGATTTCCTGTCCCGGGCGCAGCCACAGGTGGAAGGTGTTGCCGAGGATAATCTGCGCGCCAGTGGCTTCAACTTCTTCCGGCGTCATGCCTTTCACGGTGCCGTAAGTACCAACCGGCATAAAAGCAGGTGTTTCTACTACGCCACGATCAAAAACCAGGCGGCCGCGGCGGGCGCGACCGTCTGTGGTATCCAGTTCAAATTTCATCTTAACTCCTGCGTCAGAAAAACAGTCCGACGTTTTAAATACTCATATCGCGGATTTATTCCCCGACACGTTCAGAAATAGCCTGCGGATTGTACGTGATAAACATGGCATCACCGTAACTAAAAAAGCGATATTCCGCTTTTACCGCTTCATGATAGGCGTGCATGGTGTTTTTATAACCAGCAAACGCGGAAACCAGCATGATCAGCGTTGATTCCGGCAGGTGGAAGTTGGTTACCAGGGCATCAATCACCTGATATTTATAGCCAGGATAAATGAATATTTGCGTATCGCCGAAAAACGGCTCGATAAGGTCGTTTTTGGCCGCCTGCGCCGCGCTTTCCAGTGAACGTACGGAGGTGGTGCCCACCGCGATCACGCGGTTGCCGCGCGCTTTCGCCGCCAGCACAGCATCGACGACATCCTGCGGCACTTCCGCATATTCGGAGTGCATGATGTGATCTTCAATGGTGTCTACGCGCACCGGCTGGAAAGTCCCTGCGCCCACGTGCAGCGTGACAAACGCCATTTCAATGCCTTTTTCGCGAAGCCTCGCCAGCAGCGGATCGTCAAAGTGCAGACCCGCGGTCGGCGCGGCGACCGCGCCCGGTTTTTCGCTATACACGGTCTGGTACAGCTCGCGGTCGGCGTCTTCATCCGGACGGTCAATATACGGCGGCAGCGGCATATGGCCGATGGCGTTAAGGATATCCAGCACGCTGCGCTCGTCGTTAAACTCAACTTCAAACAGCGCGTCATGGCGTGCCACCATCGTGGCTTTAATACTTTCGTCGTCGCCCAGCAGCAGCTCGGCCCCTGGTTTCGGCGCTTTCGAGGCGCGAATATGCGCCAGAATACGTTTGTCATCCAACATACGCTCGACCAGCACTTCAATCTTGCCGCCGCTGGCTTTACGGCCAAACAGACGCGCCGGAATGACGCGAGTGTTGTTAAAGACCAGCAAATCGCCAGGGTTGAGCTTATCAAGCAAATCGGTGAAAGTACCGTGCGTCAGCGCGCCCGTCGGCCCGTCCAAAGACAGCAAGCGGCAGCTACTGCGCTCAGCTTGCGGATAGTGGGCAATCAGGGATTCGGGTAGTTCAAAGGTGAAATCGGTAACGCGCATGACACTGACTCAGACTAAAATAAGAGGCGGGTAGTCTAGTGCCGGGGCGTCTTCCCTGCAACCTTTACCCCTCAAGTTAAGAGACATAATCTATACACAAAATCATTCAAGATGCATCGAGGCGGCAACTGAATGAGTCCCCGGGAGCTTACTCAAGTAAGTGACTGGGGTGAGTGAAGGCAGCCAACAAAGAGGCAGTTTGAAGGATGAAGTGGATATGAATTTTCTTGCACATTTGCATCTGGCGCACCTTGCCGACAGCTCGCTTTCCGGCAATTTGTTGGCCGACTTTGTCCGGGGCAATCCGGAAACACACTATTCGCCTGACGTGGTGGAAGGCATCTTCATGCACCGTCGTATCGACGTGATGACCGATAACCTCCCGCAGGTGCGTGAAGCCAAAGAGTGGTTTCGCAGCGAAACGCGCCGTGTCGCACCGATTACGCTGGACGTAATGTGGGATCATTTTCTGTCGCGCCACTGGTCGGAAATCTCCCCCGACTTCCCGCTGGCGGACTTTCTGCGCTATGCTCGCACCCAGGTAAGCACAATTTTGCCGGAATCGCCGCCGCGCTTTATCAATTTAAACAACTATATATGGTCAGAGAAATGGCTTGAGCGCTATCGGGACATGGATTTTATCCAGAACGTCCTGAACGGCATGGCCAGCCGTCGCCCGCGGCTCAATGCCCTGCGTGACTCATGGTATGACCTGGATACACATTACGATGCGTTAGAGGAACGGTTTTGGCAGTTTTATCCGCAAATGATGGAACAGGCGCAGCGTAAAACCCTTTGATTGTAGCCCGCATGACGCGCCGGATAAGCAGTAGCCGCCATCCGGCAAAAGATTGATAGACAAAACCTGTCTCATTGATTGCCAGCGCCTCTTTGTCTTATTCCCGAACACTCTCTATACTGGCCCGCGTTGCGTTCCAAAAACCCCTTAACATTGCAGGAGAATTATATGGTACTGGTAACTCGTCAGGCTCCGGATTTCACAGCAGCTGCGGTACTGGGTAGCGGTGAGATCGTTGAAAACTTCAACTTCAAACAGCATACCAACGGTAAAACTACCGTTCTGTTCTTCTGGCCGATGGACTTCACCTTCGTTTGCCCGTCTGAACTGATCGCTTTCGACAAACGTTACGAAGAATTCCAGAAGCGCGGCGTGGAAGTTGTTGGCGTTTCCTTCGACTCTGAATTTGTCCACAACGCATGGCGTAACACCCCTGTCGACAAAGGCGGCATCGGTGCAGTGAAATACGCAATGGTTGCTGACATCAAACGCGAAATCCAGAAAGCCTACGGCATTGAGCACCCGGAAGCGGGCGTTGCTCTGCGCGGTTCTTTCCTGATCGACGCTAACGGCGTTGTTCGCCACCAGGTGGTTAACGATCTGCCGCTGGGTCGTAACATCGACGAAATGCTGCGCATGGTTGACGCGCTGCAGTTCCACGAAGAGCACGGCGACGTTTGCCCGGCACAGTGGGAAAAAGGTAAAGAAGGTATGAACGCGTCTCCGGACGGCGTGGCAAAATACCTGACCGAGAACGTTTCCAGCCTGTAATTGGCATGGATCGTAAGAGGCCCGCAAATGCGGGCCTTTTTTATAGGTTTATGTCGGATTACCCTTTTTCACTTCACGCCAGATTCGCCACGCCATAAACGCCAGTACGGCGACCCCAAGAATTAACGCCCCCCACACCAACAGCGTTTTCCACTGGCTTTGTTGCTCCGCTACTGACGTTGCCGTCAGCCGCGCCTCGCCGCCCAGGGTGACGCGTTGATCCTCAAATGCCTGGGGTATTTTGTCGGGATCGTTGTGCCTGCGTAACGCTTCCGGGATCAGCATCGCCAGACTGATGCTCGCAGGGGCCGCCGCTTTGTTACCCCATGCCAGAATAAACGGGCTTTGGCCTTGCGCGTTAAAAATCACTTTATAGCTGTCGCGCTCCCCTCTCATCACGGGTAAGGTATCGGGCAAACGCGCCTGGATCGTCGTCATCCGGACAGCCTCAACGAATTCACCAGAGAGCGGAATATCTTCCGAATATTGATTTTCCAGGTTGAAGAGAACTGTTCGGGTTAAAGGCTGCCAGACGTCTTTCTCTCCCCTGCGCCATTCAAGCTCGACCGGCAACACGCCTTCGTTATCCAGTGAAATCTTCAATGAGGTCAACGGTTGCGGCCTCGACCATCGCCAAATCGCCTGATTTTCGGCAATTCTCTCCGCTTTAGCATCCATTGGAACAGGTCGTGAAAGCGAAGGCTCCTCTCGGGTTAGCGCACTCACGCCATTCAGATTTAGCGCAGGATTTTGCGAATCAAGAATCAGCAGCAGCCAGGGAATGCCATCCGCGGACAGACGCAAATCATCGACGCCTAAGGTGTCCATTTTCAACCGGTCGCCGCCATGCGTCAGATCCATCAGCGGCGCATTTCCTGTAATCAGCCTCCAGTTACGCAAATCACGGCTGTAATAAAGCGATGCCGTACCCTGCCAGTTTTTCGCAGGCGCATCCCAGCTCAAACGCAGTTGGGACAGTAATGGCGTCTCTTTTACATCATCCGGCAAAGCGATTAAATAACTCTGCCCGATGGATTGCAGGTTCTCACCTTCGAAGCGAATTTCTATTCCATTTTTAGAACGAAGCAGGACCGCAGGTCTTTCATCATCTTGCCTAGGCTTCACCTGCTGCGCCGTAGAATCAAACGGAAAAAAGCGCAGAGGAAGGGTTCTGGAGGGGGTGGCCTGCACTTTTTCTGCCAGCAGAGTGAAAGGCACCACGTCGCCCTGACGGTTGAACACCCTGATATCACGTAAGTCCGGCCAGACTGCCTCATGGTATACCGCGAGAGGCAGAGGGAGGCTATACCATTGCTCTGAACCCAGCGTTAATAGCGTCACGCCCTTCGCGTAGTCTGCAGGCGCATCCGTAGCCGTATTACTGCTCCAGGCAGCGCCTGTTGCCCCTAACAGGGCACTCCAGAGAACCGCTTTCATCCATTTCATTTTTCTTCTCCAGCTTTGGGCGGTAATGGTGAAAAATACCCGATAATCAACACCAGAATGGCCACGCCAATAAACGCAACCGCGCGCGCCAGGCCGCCACCTCCTGCGCTGTCCACCAGCATCAGTTTCACAATGACTATCCCCAGCAATACCGCGCCACACAGCCATTCCCGACGCGAGCGGCGCCGGGTCGCCCATAGCATCACCACCAATGCCGCCAGCATCCAGAACAGAGCAAAACAGGTTTGAATCAGCCGTGAATCCCAAAGCGTGTGGACACGCCATGCAACCTCGCCATACCAGGACAATGCGCGCAGCAGCACGCCATTGAGCCACCAAAAGCTGAGCGCCATCAGCGCCACAACCGGCCATGGGCGACATACCGAAAGCTGCGCCGGGAAATAGCGTTCAGACGCGCGATAAAACACCACCAAGCCCAGCAGGGCAAAAGCAGCGCCCTCTTCCAGCGGGTTGAGCAACGGCAGATAAGTCTGACGATAAACCACGCCATCTTGTAAATTCGTCAGCACAAGCAGACCGACCAGCACCAGCACAACGGGAACCATCGCCTGAACAGAATAGAGGGCCGGCCAGATGCGAAACGGCCAGATTTGTCGATGAACTGACTGATAAATCAGGAAAATAAGCAGCCCGCCAGCCGCCATCATCAGGCCGCTACCCCACGGCAGCCTCTGCGCGAACCAGAACAGCTCAACCGCGAGCGCCAGTAAAATCATCCAGAAGAACGATAAATGCGCCAGTCTGGAAAGCAGTGGCGGTAATATTGGTGCGTCACGCCAGAGCAGCGCTACCGCAACCATTAGCGCCGCGCACCAGGCCAGATTCGGCCAGCCCGCCGCAAAAATCTGCTGTACAGCGATCTGATACATCAGCATCACCAGCATCATCGGCCACAGCAGCCATTTACTGGCATCCAGTTCCCGCCACGCCAGGCGACCCGCGATACTTCGCCAGCCCCAGCTCGATACCGCCATTAATGCCAGCACGCCAGACAGCACCCACCGATCCTGTTTCAGAACGAGTTGCGATGCAGCAACGAGCGCAATGATCCAGAAAAGCAAACCACCAGCGAGGAGCCCCCAACTGCCCTGTATCCAAATGTTGCGCCATAGCCATGCAGCAACCAGCCAACTGAGGCTGAGCACAGCAAAAATCAGCATGACTGAGAGCGCGGTTGTTCCGTTCGCCAGCGCCCATAACGCGCTGCCCACGGCCAGCACGAGTAGCGCCGTACCGCTATAACTCATGCGTCGTTGCTGTTGTTGCACGCCCAGCCAGAGGATCCCAAGCCCCTCCAGCGACCACGCCATCGCCGTCCAACGGGCTGAAAGCGCCAACGGGATAGCAAGAGTGGTAAACGCCCCACCGAGCGCCAGGGCGGACAAGACCAGAGGTCTCCCCAGAGAAGAGGAACGGCGCAACGCAAACTTTGCTAACACCAGATAGAAACCACCGTAGCCCAGCGCACTAAGCGCCGGACCATATGCCATATGCCGGGTAATGGCATACTGCATTCCAAAACCGATCAGCGGTGGGGCAAACAGCAGTACGCCGTCAATAATCTGCTTGCCCTTTTCCTGCGCCCGCAGCGACAACGCCACGCTCAGCACGCCAAAAATAATCGTGTTGGCGATCAGGAACAGTTGGCAACTCAGGTAATACTCTGGTCGATAGTCCTCCAGCCCCCACAAACCGCCAACGCCAAAAGTGAACAACAGGCCGAGCAGATTAAGCTCCCGCCAGTGCTGCCAGATGCTGATGGCGAGAATGCCGACCGAGAGCAGAAGATAGAAAGAGAAGAGCGCGACATGACTACCGCCGCCGGTGGAAAGCAGCAGCGGCGCGAGATAACCGCCAAGACTTGCCAGCATCGCCAGGCTGAGCGCCTTTTGCAGAATAGCCAGACCCACACTCGCCGCACAAATCGCCACCAGCAGCGCAAATGCCAGCGTCATAGGCAGCATTTGCCACAGCCGGAACGCGCCAAAGACGGTGAGATAGAGTGCTCCGGTGGCTCCCCCCTGTAATATCAGCGCATAGATCGATTGCTTATGCCGCAACCGCCAGCCCAACGCCAACAGGACAATAGCGAACAGCGCGGCTGCCACCAGACGCAGCTCCAGCGGAAACAGAGAATGTTCGACCGTATAACGCAGCAGGAAAGAAAGCCCCAAAAACAGGAGCAAAATACCGAGCTTTGCCAACGGGTTACCCTGCATAAACCAGCGCACCAGCGATGACATCACCCCGCCAAAAGCAGAAGGCCGCTCGACGTTGGGCGTGGATACCGCCGCATTATCCGGCTTCGGCTGTGAAGTCCACGGGTCAACGGGCTCAGGCGGCTCAGTTACCGGCTCCGGCGGCACGCTGCTCATCGCAGCCGTTGACGCAGCGGCAGGAACAATCTCTTTTGCAGCCGTTGGCTCAACGGCGCGGGTCTGCGCCACACCGCGCAACTCCAGTTCCTCTACCCGACGGCGCAAGGCCATCAGCTCAGAACGTACAGCCGCGCTGCGTCTGAATGCCACGATCGCGAGGCCAGGAACCACTACCAGCGCGAAGAATAATACAATGCAGCCAAGGGTTAGCAGCTCATCCATGTTTCCACCTTCACTGTATAAAGACAGACCAGAATGACACAAATTGTTGCAGTTGCGCCATATCGGTTAACACGATGAACCGCTTTTCAGAATAGACAATCAGCCCCTGCGTTTGGCCAGGGGCTGTGATGAGGGATTAAAACGCGAAGCAGGAGCAGCCAAGCGCGCCCCAGAAAGCCCGGTCATCTGACACAGGAATTGCCGATTTACGCGCTATATCATGCTGATGACCGTGTACGCCGCAGCTGCCGCAACACTGGTGCATCTGCACCATTGCACCAATTTTCGCCGCAGCAGGCGGCGCTGAGCGATAGTGCCCCGGCACCTTTACCACCGGCGACCAGTCAGGTACAACCGGGATAGCCGGCGGCGCCAGCGGAGTGAAATGCCCGGCCGCATACACCACTTTGCCATCGACAATGGTCATCACCGACTCTATGCCTTTGATCTCTTCTTCCGGCACACTGAAGTAATCTTTAGACAGCACCACCAGGTCGGCCAGTTGATCTTTCTCAATGCGCCCTTTCTTACCCTGTTCGCTGGAGAACCAGGCGCTACCGGCCGTCCACAGTTCCAGCGCCACATCGCGCGGCAGACGATTATTATCATCGTACATTGCCATTCCCCCCACAGTACGGCCCGAAACCAGCCAGTAGAGCGCTGTCCACGGGTTGTAGCTGGCCACGCGGGTGGCGTCAGTACCCAGCCCGACCGGAACGTCAGCCGCCAGCATTTTCGCCACAGGTGGAGTATGTTTGACCGCATCTTTGCCGTAGCGATCGACAAAATATTCGCCCTGGAACGCCATACGGTGCTGAACAGCGATCCCGCCGCCCAGCGCTTTTACGCGCTCGATATTCCGTTCGGTAATCGTTTCAGCGTGATCGAAGAACCAGTGCAGGCCATTGAACGGGATATCGCGATTCACCTTCTCGAATACGTCGAGCATACGGCTGATGGATTCATCGTAGGTGGCGTGTAGGCGGAACGGCCAGCGATGCTCCACGAGGTGACGCACCACGCGCTCCAGTTCATCTTCCATACCTTCCGGCAGATCCGGGCGTGGCTGGAGGAAGTCTTCAAAATCCGCAGCCGAGAAGACCAGCATTTCCCCTGCCCCATTGGCACGGTAGAAGTCGGTCCCCTGCCCTGGCTTGAGCATATCGGTCCAGCGTTCAAAGTCTTCCAGTTCCTGCTGCGGACGCTGGGTAAACAAGTTGTAAGCGATGCGCACCGTCATCTGTTTGTTGGCGTGTAACTGCTCAATTATCTCGTAATCTTCCGGGTAGTTCTGGAATCCGCCGCCCGCATCGATGGCGCTGGTCAGCCCTAAACGGTTCAGCTCGCGCATAAACTGGCGGGTCGAGTTGACCTGCATTTCCAGCGGCAGCTTTGGTCCTTTTGCCAGCGTCGAATAAAGGATCATAGCGTTGGGTTTGGCGATCAGCATCCCGGTTGGGTTACCGTTGCTATCACGCACAATCTCACCACCCGCCGGGTCGGGCGTCGCTTTGGTGTAGCCGACGGCTTTCAGTGCGGCACGGTTCAGCAAAGCTCTGTCGTAGAGATGCAGAACAAAAACTGGGGTATCCGGGGCCGCTTCATTTAGTTCTTCGAGGGTTGGCATGCGACGTTCGGCAAACTGGAATTCGCTCCAGCCACCCACCACGCGCACCCATTGCGGCGATGGCGTTCTGTCAGCCTGCTCTTTGAGCATGCGTAGCGCGTCCGCCAGCGACGGTACGCCTTCCCAACGCAATTCCAGGTTGTAATTCAGGCCGCCGCGAATGAGGTGCAGGTGCGAATCGTTCAGGCCTGGGATCACCGTATGTCCTTGCAGATCGACAACCTGCGTCCCGTCGGTGGCAAAACTCATGATTTGATCGTGGCTACCGGTCGCCAGGATCTTACCATTGGCGATCGCCACCGCCTCGACCTGCGGGTTTTGCCTTTCGAGAGTATGAATTTTTCCGTGAGTCAGAATCAGTGTGGCAGTTTGAGACATAACAATCTCCTGAGAAACCGGTCAGGCTTTTTTCAGCCATCCGGCAAACAGACGGGTTACGATGGGCATCCAGAACCAGACCACCAGCGCAACCACACAGGCATCATTGATCAGATGCAGGAGTAACGAGCCCTTCATGGCAGGCAGCACAATGCCGGTCAACCACGGCACCAGATTGGTGCTGGGAAAAATCACCAGCAGGGTTATCAGAAACTGTTTCCAGCGCCTGGGCTGACGTACATGGGGCGCGGGCGGCGTAAACCAAAACGCCGCTTCGGTGCGGATTTCGGTTTTATCCCCCTCCGCCAATAGCGGTGCAATCTCTTCGACCAGTACGCGGCGCGTATCGGACTGGGTCCAGTTATACAGATGCTCAAGCGTGTCGAAGCGGATAATGATGTTCCACAGGTTGTTGCCATCTGCAGGACGAATCACATTCGCCCCAAGATGACCGGGAAACTCGGCCGCCACCGGCATGATTTTCCCCAGCCACTGCTCATACCGCTGCGCTTGTTCAGGCAGCAGGGTGTGGGAAATCACCAACGTCACATGTTTGTTCTGCGCCATAAAGGGTTCCTTGTTGAGAGGAAACAGGCCCGCTTAGGCCACGGAAGCAATACACAAAATCATTCATGGCGCATCGAAGCGGCAAGATTGTCTCACCCCGGAGGCTGACAAAAGTTAGTGACCGGGGTACGCAAACGAAGCCCACAAAGAGGCAACATGAAAGATGAAGTGTATTTAGGCTTTACGTTCCGGCGCGCCATGCACCATGGTGTAGGCGTAATCCACGCCCATACCGTAGGCGCCGCTGTGCTCACGTACCAGATCCATGACGGCGTCGTAGGTCTCTTTGCGGGACCAGTCGCGCTGGTACTCGAGAAGAACCTGTTGCCAGGTCACGGGTACCGCACCCGCCTGTACCATGCGGTCGATAGAACGCTCATGGGGCATCCACGGAGGTGCCGCCGGAAGTGTCAGTCACCACATAGACTTCGTACCCCGCTTCCAGCGCCATCAGCGCCGGGAAAATCAGGCATACTTCGGTCCACAGCGCGGAGATAATCAATTTTTTACGCCCGGTCGCTTCCACGGCTTTCACAAACGCCGCATCTTCCCAGGAGTTCATCGAGGTGCGTTCAATTGGTTTCACATCAGGATGAACCGCTAACAATTCCGGCCAGATATAGCCGCTAAAACTTTTCGTTTCCACAGAAGTATAAATCACCGGAACATTAAATATTTTCCCGGCCTTCGCTAATGCCACGGTATTATTTTTCAAAGTCTGGCGGTCAATATTCGCCACACCAAATGACATTTGCGGCTGATGATCAATAAAAATAAGCGTAGAGTTTTGAGGGTCAATCAGTTCCCGAATAGACATAGCACACCTTCTTAATCAATAAGTTAAAAGGCAACGGTCTGTATCTGCCGTCAGCAGCAGGATCCTGAATCAGAAAGCTTGTTGAGTATAGCGGGAAATTTCTAACGAGTTATTAAAGAAAACTTACCATCCAGTGAAACTATTAATTTTGTGTTGCGATATATCCTAAACAACATCAAAAAAATGCGCATGACTCATCTAATTTATTCACTGGCATTGTTTTTCTCCATTCGCTACAACAGAGGTGTTTAATTTTCAGGATATTTTCTGCTTATGCGCATCAATCTGGATGTTTTGCTAATTCTCGACGCACTCGACAAACAGGGTTCATTTGCCGCGGCGGCCGAATCGCTGTTTAAAACCCCTGCAGCACTCAGCTATATGATTCAAAAGCTGGAAAGTGATTTGAATATCGAGTTGCTTGACCGTTCCGGTCACCGGGCAAAATTTACCGACACCGGTCAGATGATGCTGGAAAAGGGACGTTTGCTGCTGAGTGCGGCAAAAGATCTCGAAAAGCAGGCGGTTCAGCTGAGTTCAGGCTGGGAAAAAGAGCTGGCGATTGCGCTGGACGACTCCTTCCCTTTCGCCTCGCTGTTGCCCATTATCGATCAATTTCACGCGCTGAATAAGCAAACCCGCCTTAGCTTTACCCACCATACATTGGCAGGCTCCTGGGAGGAACTGACCCATAATGGCGCAGATATCATTTTGGGGGCGATTAATGAACCACCTACGTCAGCGGCCTGGTCTTACAAAATGCTTGGCACGCTGGACAATGTGTTTGTCGTTGCGCCTGAGCATCCGCTGGCCGTAGCACCGGATGGCCTGACTAACGAACAGCTGTGCCTGCACCGGGCGATTGTTATTAGCGACAGCGCCCGCTTTTGTCATCCGTTACAAACCAATCTGATGGAGGAGCAGGCACAGATTCGTGTTGATGATTTCCACAGTAAGGTGATGCTACTGCGGGCCGGCTTGGGCTGCGGATTTCTCCCCCGCCATATTGCCAGCCCGTGGCTTGCCACGGGCGAGCTGGTGGAAAAAACGGTCATCTCATTTCGCCAAAAAGACGTGGCCTATATGGCCTGGCGCAATAACCGCGATGGATTAGCGCAGCGCTGGTGGCGGGAAACGCTGCTGGCAAGCCCGGAAGTTGCGCACTTATATCAATGACCCATCCACACCGAGGCGGAAATCGACGGCAGCGTCAGGATGTCCTCGGTAAGCACGCCTGTGCCCTCCTGGTGCTGCCATTGACTGACGCTCAGTAATGGCGAGGCTGGCAGGACCACTTCACAGGCGTGACCACGGTTAATCGCCACCAATACGCGCTGGCGGTTTAGCACGCGTACAAACACCACCACGTTATCTTCGGCGTAAATCACCTGACAACCACCGCGGCGCAGCGCCTGACTCTGGTGGCGTAATGTTGCCAGCCGCTGATACAACGCCAGCAGGGTAGCGTCCTGTTTTTCAGGCTGCCACGGAAACGGTTTGCGACAAAACGGATCGTTGTTCCCATCCAGTCCGACTTCGTCGCCGTAGTAAATACAGGGCACGCCAGGCCAGGTAAACAGCCACACCACCGCCAAAGGTAAACGTGCAACGTCCTTACCGAGCAGAGATTTAAAACGGGCGGTATCGTGGCTGTCGAGCTGGTTGAACATCCGCAACTGCTGCTGATGCGACAAACCCGCGCGATAGTTATCCATCCACGCCATACAGGTCTGGGCGTCAATGAATTGCGGATCGTATGAGATATCGGTATTGGCGAGAAATCCCCATATAGGGAAGGTAAAACCACGATAGTTCATGGCGGCATCTTCCGCGTCAGCCTGCAACCACTGGCGCGCGTCGCCAAAATGCTCGCCCACCACATACGCCTCTGACAGGGTCTCTTTCGCCGCCTGCGTAATTCCGGCCACGTGCTGCAGGTTGTTGTGCGCGCCACCGGCCTCTCCCAGCATATGCACCACGTCAAGACGCCAGCCGTCCATACTCCACGGCGCTTTCAGCCAGTGGCGAACGATACTGTCTTCGCCGCGATAAATTTCATTCACCAGGCTTTCAGAGGAAAAGTCCAGCTTGGGCAGGCTGGAATACCCCAGCCAGTCGAGCGCGACGCCGTCGGCTGAGAAATGATACCAGTCGCGCCAGGGGGATTGCGGATTATGGCACGCTCCGTCCGTTCCCCGGTGATGTCGGTCAAACCAGGCGTGCGAATCGCCGCTATGGTTAAAGACACCGTCGAGAATCAGGCGCATACCCTGCTGTTGGGTGGTGTGACGCAGGCGCAGCAGCGCCCTGTCGCCGCCAAACTGCGGATCAACATGACGGTAATCTTCGGTATCGTATTTATGCACGCTCGGCGCGGTAAACACCGGATTCAGGTACAGCGCCGTGACGCCTAACGTTTTCAGATACGGCAGTTTTTCGCTGATGCCGTCCAAATCGCCGCCATAAAACGTGGAGCCACCGGCCAGGGCCGTAAGCGGTTCATCCCACTCGCGCCGCACAATATCGTGTCCGGCGGCGTGATGGTAATAGACGTTATCCTGAGCCGCTTCACGCGACTGACTGCGGGCAAAACGGTCCGGGAAAATTTGGTAAAAAATCTGATCGGCGGCCCATTGTGGACCGTTATCCGGCACATCAACAGCAAACTGCTCCAGACGCGCAGGCGGAAAACGGCTGAATCCCTGCGGGGTAAACCACAGCTGACGATCGAGCCAAAGTAATTTAAAGCTATAGCGTCGACGAGGCTGTCCGCTAGAGAGATCGATCGCCGCTCTCCACGCGGTCACGCCCGGCTGCGGCTGGCTGCGTTGCTTGTGCATACCCAACGAAATCTCTTCGTTATCGTTTTCTGCGCGTAGCGTCACCCGCTGGGGTGGATTTTCCCCCGCCAGCCATAATGTAATCGTCAGTTGATCTTTGTTTTGCTTAACAAATGGGGCAACCGGAAGGTGCCAGGCGTTCAACATCACGTATCCCCTTTGATGATAATGACGTCACCTTGCCATAGCGAAGTGCAGGATCACTCATCATCTTAACGTTTATTGGGGGAGGAGTGCGGGGGAGGAGAAAATTGCCGGGTAACATTAAGCTACCCGGCAAAAATATTACTGCACTTCAGCCAGTTGGCGCTCGCGACGGCGCTTGAAAACCCAGCCAGCAAGCAGCAGGATAATCCACGCAAAGCCGACGTATAGCGAAATGCGGGTATCCGGATGATAGCCGATAAGCGCGATGATGAAGACCAGGAAAATCAGGCCAATGACGGTCGTCACAACCCCACCCGGCACTTTAAATTTCAGCGCCTTGACCTCTTCCGGCGGCAGACGACGACGGAAGGCAATTTGTGACAGCAGGATCATAATCCACACCCATACCGTTGCGAAGGTCGCCAGAGAGGCGATCACCAGGAAGACGTTTTCCGGCATGATGTAGTTAAGATACACCGCAAACAGCAGCGCGATGGTCATCACCATCACCGTCACCCATGGCACGCCACGACGCGACGTCTTGGCGAACATTTTCGGCGCGCTGCCCTGCTCCGCCATACCGTGCAGCATACGCCCCACGCCAAAGACGTCAGAGTTGATGGCCGACAGCGACGCGGTCAGGACGACAAAGTTGAGGATCCCGGCGGCAAAGGTAATCCCCATATGCTGGAACGTCAGAACGAACGGGCTACCGTCTGTGCCAACCTGGTTCCATGGGTAAATAGACATGATGACGAACAGCGTTCCCACGTAAAACACGAGGATACGCATCGGTACGGAATTGATAGCGCGCGGAATAGATTTTTCCGGATCTTTGGCTTCGCCAGCGGTAATCCCGATAATCTCAATCCCGCCGTAAGCGAACATCACCATTTGTAGCGACATCACCATGCCGAGCCAGCCGTTGCTGAAGAAACCGCCGTTGCTCCACAGGTTATGGATACCGGTAGGCTGCCCACCGTTACCAATCCCCCAAATGATGATGCCAAAACCGGCGACAATCATGATGATAATGGTGGCGACTTTAAAGAATGAGAACCAAAATTCCAGCTCGCCAAACACCTTCACGCTCATCAGGTTGATGGCGCAGATAATCAACACCACGCTGAGTACCCAAATCCAGTGCGGTACAGCCGGGAACCAGACACCCATGTAAATACCAAAGGCAGTCACATCGGCAATGGCGACAATCAGGATTTCAAAACAGTAGGTCCAGCCGGTTATGTAGCCTGCCAGCGGTCCGAGGTTTTCCTGCGCATAGCGTGAGAAGGAACTGGCAGCAGGGTTATGAACGGACATTTCGCCCAGCGCGCGCATAATAATATACGCCGCTGCGCCGCCGATAATATAGGCCAACAACACGCTTGGCCCCGCCATTTTGATGGCATCGGCCGAGCCGTAGAACAGCCCGGTACCAATTGCTGAACCTAATGCCATAAAGCGGATGTGCCGGGTGCTCAGCCCACGCTTTAGCTTGTTATTACTTTCCATCGATTCCTAACCTGTTAACACAATAAAAAACCACGGGGCCATGTTAATAGCCCCGTGGTTAAAACTTATTGTCAGTGATATTAGTGTGCGCTGGAGGTCACTTGTCGACCCGCTGCACGATCCCAGATAACTGCCAGGACCACCATCACGACTGTTGGCATCAACCACGCCAGCCCCTGCTCCGCCAGCGGTAAACGCTGGGTCCAGGCCGGTAACACGTCGCCAATTGCAGAAGCTTTAATGCCATCAAGGATACCAAAAATCAGGCTGATAAACATCGCAGGTGCAATGACGCGGGAAGAATTATGCCACCATGAGCGGGTAAAACTTAATACAACCAGTGCGATACATGGCGGATAGATAGCCGTCAGCACCGGAATAGAGATCTGAATCAGATGGCTCAGACCCAGGTTAGAGACCACCATCGAGAAGCCGCCGAGGATAAATACCAGCGTACGATAAGACAGTGGAACGTACTGGGCAAAGAACTCTGCGCATGCGCAGGTCAGGCCAACCGCGGTCACCAGACAGGCGATGAAAATCAACGCCGCCAGCAGGAAGCTTCCCGCACCACCAAAGGTGTGCTGAACATACGCATGCAGAATTGCCGCGCCGTTAGCTGACTGATCGACCAGAATCGCGCTATCTGAACCCAAGCGGAACAGCGCGAGATACAGCAACGTTAAGCCCACACCCGCCATCAAACCCGCCCAAACGGTATAACGGGTCAACAGACGCGCTTCAGTAACGCCACGCGAGCGAGCGGCGTTGACGATAACAATACCAAATACCATCGCGCCCAGCGTATCCATGGTCAGATACCCGTTCACGAAGCCATTAGAAAACGCCGCAGTTTGATAGGCCGCCATCGCATTGCTGATCGGGCCTGCTGGCCAGATGATTGCGGCGACAGACAGAACCACCAGCGCCAGGATTTTCAGCGGAGCCAGGAAATTACCAACCGTATCCAGCAGTTTGCCCGGATACAGCGAAACCAGAATCACAATCGCGAAATAGACCACGCTGTAGATAAGCAGCGGCAGCGCGGAGTCACCGGTCAGCGGTGCAATCCCGACTTCGAAAGAGACCGTCGCGGTACGCGGCGTAGCAAATAGCGGTCCAACAGCCAGATAGCACACGGTCGCCAGCAGCAAACCAGCGACTTTACCGATAGGCGTGCTCAGTCGATCTACACCACCACCGACTTTCGCCAGCGCGACAACGGTAAGTACCGGCAAGCCAACGGCGGTAATCAAAAAGCCAAAAGCCGCAGTCCAGACGTGTTCACCTGCCTGCAAACCAACCATTGGGGGGAAGATGATGTTACCTGCACCAACGAACAGTGCAAATGTCATAAATCCCAAAGCGATAATATCGCGCGATTTTAACTGATGGGTCATAAAGTCTTACTGCCTGTGGATGTGGTGTTGAAAATAATAAATTTTTGCCTTTCCCTGGGGGACAATACAGCGGCATTTTTGCTCAATTCCAGCGGGAAACACTCCCAAGCTGGCGCGGCGAAGAATAGTTTTTCGATTTACCGCGTAAATGCAGTCGGTATGACAGCACCTGGGGCGCAATTTAAACGCTTATAACGTTTTAAAGCAAGGTGGGATCCAAAAACCAGAACAATATAGCGATATGAAAAATGGGGTTAGCACAAAACACCATTTCATGGAAAAAGGTATGGGTAATAGTTCGAACAAAAAACAACCAAACGTCGTAAAATTCAGGATGCTTATATTGACCGCATAGAAAAAGCCAGCTTGCGCTGGCTTTTGGAAAGATTATCTTACGAATGCGCCTTAACCGTTACTTTTGGCAATTAAACGTTCCGGAATCACGAAACTAAATCGCGTCCCCATGCCTGGTTCACTTTCGATATTTAAGCGACTGTCATGATGATGCAGCGCATGCTTAACGATGGCCAGACCCAGTCCGCTGCCGCCCGTTTGCCGCGAACGCGCCTTATCCACACGATAAAAACGTTCGGTTAAGCGTGGAATATGCTCGGCGGCAATGCCTGGACCGTTGTCTTCCACGCAAAACTCCGCCCCCGACGCCACACGCTGCCAGCGTACGGTAATGTGCGTTCCCGCTGGCGTATGGTTCACCGCGTTGTAGACGAGATTCGAGATAGCGCTACGCAACTGCTCCTCATTACCCCGCACGTTCAGACTGTTATCAACATCAAAGGTAAACGTATGTTTCTGTTGGCTCAGCGTATGCGCTTCGTGCTCGAGCACGCGCAGCATCATAGGCACATCGACCTTCTCATTCAGCAGCAGCGTCGGCGCAGCCTCAATTTTTGACAGCGTCAGCAGCTGTTTCACCAGCCCTTCCATACGATACGTTTGTTCGCGCATGGTATGCAGCGCTTTTTCGCGCGTCGTCCCTTCCAGCGGATGTTCCTGCATCATTTCCAGGTACCCCTGTAACACCGTCAGCGGCGTACGCAGTTCATGGCTGGCGTTGGCGAAAAAGTTCCGTCGTGAACCTTCCAGTTGATGCATCTGGGTAACGTCGCGCGCCACCATCAGCAGTTGCTTATCGGTATAGGGCATCACGCGAATTTCCAGATGTCGGCCGGTATTGAGTACCAGATTGATCGGTCGGCTAAAATCGCGCGTTTTCAGATATTGTGTAAATTCCGGGTAGCGCAACAGGTTAAGAATATTTTGCCCACTATCGTCCGGCCAGCGCAGTCCCAGAACCTGCTGGGCCAGTCCGTTACACCAGAAGATACCGCCTTCTTCAGTGGTCAGCACCACCGCGTCGGGTAGCGATTCCGCCCCGCTACGAAAACGTTTAATCAGATTACCCAGTTCACGACGGCGCTTTTTGTTGCGCAGTTGCATTTGATGCAGCCCGTACAGTAACGGCTCCCAACTGCCTCGCCCCGGTGGCGGCGTCATGCTTCTGTCGACCCATAGCCACCAGGACAAACGTAATAAATTCCAGAAATGCCAGATAAGCAGGCCCGTTACCGACGCCAGTAAAAACCAGGGCAGGTAACCGAAAAAAGCGCTAAGGATAAATGCCGGTATGCAGCACAGGATCAGCTCCAGTACCAACCTTTTCCATGACAATCGTTCTAGCAAACGTCTTACTCCCTATACGGCCTAATCCTTCAGGCCCTAATTCTTGTCAGTCAGAAGCGGGTTGAAAAACGATATCCCGTCCCGCGAACCGTCTGCACCATACGATCGTGTCCGCTGTGTTCCAGCGCCTTACGTAAGCGGCGGATATGCACATCCACTGTCCGGTCTTCCACATACACATTGGTTCCCCAGACATGATTGAGGAGTTGCTCGCGACTGTAGACACGCTCGGGATGAGTCATAAAGAAATGCAACAGTTTGAATTCGGTCGGCCCCATATCCAGCGGATCCTCACCGGTCATCACGCGATGCGAAGTGGGATCAAGGCTTAGCCCCTGCATCTCTATAACCTCTTCCACCGCCATCGGTGAAATACGACGCAGAACTGCTTTAATACGCGCCACCAGCTCCTTAGGAGAAAAGGGCTTGGTAATATAGTCATCCGCACCGGTTTCCAGGCCCCGGACGCGATCTTCCTCTTCCCCCCTCGCCGTCAGCATCATCACCGGGATATCCCGCGTCATCGCTTCGCGCTTGAGATGTTTAATAAACTGTAGACCCGAGCCGCCGGGAAGCATCCAGTCAAGCAGGACGAGAGCCGGCCAGGGTTCATTGAGTTGGTTCACAGCACTGTCATAGTCTTCGGCTTCAACGGGTTGAAATCCGTTTTGCTCGAGCACGAAGCAGACCATTTCACGAATTGGAGCTTCATCTTCTACGACCAGAATACGTCTCGCCATGATTTGCCCTGTTTGTAATTAAATCGTTTGCCATCAATACAGTGCCATTATGCGTCAGTTTTATGACAGATTTATGAAAAGATAGTCCAGGTTTAACGCAGCCCGGCGAATTATGACAGCCCGGAGACAAGATATTCCCACTCATGAAGGGTTATAATCCCCGCCATTGTTTTATCGTCATGGAACTCTTATGCGCATCCTACACACGTCTGACTGGCATCTGGGCCAAAATTTCTACAGCAAGAGCCGCGCCGCCGAGCATCAGGCCTTTCTTGACTGGCTGCTGGAAACGGCACAATCCCAGCAGGTGGATGCCATCATTGTGGCCGGCGATATTTTCGATACCGGCTCACCGCCTAGCTATGCCCGTGAGCTGTATAACCGTTTTGTGGTCAATCTGCAGCAAACCGGTTGTCATCTGGTGGTGCTGGCAGGCAACCACGACTCCGTCGCCACGCTCAATGAATCCCGTGATATTCTGGCGTTTCTCAACACCACGGTGGTTGCCAGCGCTGGCCATGCGCCGCAGATACTGCCGCTACGCGACGGTACGCCGGGGGCGATCCTGTGTCCGGTGCCTTTTTTACGTCCGCGCGACATCATTACCAGCCAGGCCGGGCTGACAGGACAAGAAAAACAGCAGCATTTATTGGGCGCAATCACCGACTATTATCAGCAGCAGTATCAGGATGCCTGCACGTTGCGCGGCGACCACAATCTTCCCATCATTGCGACCGGGCATTTGACCACCGTCGGTGCCAGTAAAAGCGACGCCGTACGTGACATTTATATCGGTACGCTGGACGCCTTCCCGGCGCAAAACTTCCCACCGGCGGATTACATCGCGCTGGGACATATTCACCGGGCGCAGGTTATCGGCGGCACGGAACATATTCGCTACTGTGGCTCGCCGATTGCTCTCAGTTTTGATGAGTGCGGCAAAAGCAAATGTGTACATCTGGTGAGCTTTGACGCGGGGAAACTCAGCGCTGTTGAACATCTCACCGTGCCGGTTACGCAGCAGCTTGCAGTACTGAAAGGCGATTTAGCCGCCATTACCACCCAGCTTGAGCAGTGGCGCGGCGCGCAGCAAGAGCCACCGGTGTGGCTGGATATTGAAATCACCACCGACGACTACCTGCATGATATGCAACGTAAGATCCAGGTCTTAACCGAAGATTTACCGGTAGAGGTACTACTGGTGCGTCGCAGTCGGGAACAGCGCGAACGCATTATGGCCAATGAACGACGTGAAACGTTAAGCGAGCTGAGCGTGGCGGAGGTTTTTGACCGCCGCCTGGCGCTGGAAGAACTCGAAGAACCGCAGCGTGAGCGGCTTAACCAGCTGTTTAGCACCACCTTACAAACGCTTGCCGGGGAGGCTGAAGCATGAAAATTCTCAGCCTGCGCCTGAAAAATCTCAACTCCCTGAAGGGAGAATGGAAAGTCGACTTTACGGCAGAACCGTTTGCCAGCAACGGGTTGTTCGCCATCACCGGGCCAACGGGCGCGGGGAAAACGACCCTGCTGGATGCAATTTGCCTTGCGCTGTACCACGAAACGCCGCGCCTGAATACCGTATCACAGTCGCAAAACGACCTGATGACCCGCGACACCGCGGAGTGTCTGGCCGAGGTCGAGTTTGAGGTGCGGGGCGAAGCTTACCGCGCATTCTGGAGCCAGAACCGGGCGCGCAATCAGCCTGAGGGCAATCTGCAGGTCCCTCGCGTAGAGCTGGCCCGCTGCTCCGACGGTAAAATCCTCGCCGATAAGGTTAAAGATAAGCTGGAGATGACCGCCGAGCTTACCGGGCTGGATTACGGACGTTTTACCCGTTCGATGCTGCTGTCTCAGGGGCAGTTTGCCGCATTTCTCAATGCCAAACCGAAAGAGCGCGCCGAGCTGCTGGAAGAGCTGACCGGCACTGAGATCTACGGTCAAATCTCCGCCATGGTATTTGAAAAACACAAATCAGCGCGTACGGAACTGGAAAAACTGCAGGCTCAGGCCAGCGGTGTTGCGCTGTTAGCGCCAGAGCAACTGCAATCTCTGACAGAAAGTTTGCAGGTACTTACTGACGAAGAAAAACAATACCTTACCAGCCAACAAGCCCAGCAGCAGCACCTCAACTGGCTCATTCGGCAAAATGAGCTAAAGGCGGAGATAAACCGTCACCAGCAGGCGTTACAGACTGCACTTCAGGCGCAAGATGACGCGCAGCCGCAGCTGGCGGCGCTGAGTCTGGCTCTCCCGGCCAGAGCGTTACGCCCACACTGGGAGCGAATCCAGGAACAAACGGCTACGATTGACCGCACGCGACAGAAGATTCACGAAGTGAATGCTCGCTTACAAAGCAGCTTAGTGCTGCGCGGGCGCATTCGTCAGCAGGCGCAAACACAGTCAGTCGCTATGCTTGCCGGACAACAGACATTAACCCACTGGCTGAAGGAACATGACCGCTTCCGCTTATGGAGTAGCGAACTGGCAGGATGGAAAGCGCTGCTGGCCCAGCAGTCCGATGCCAGTGCCCAACTGCGCCAGTGGCAGCAGCTACGGGAGAACGACACGCGCAAGCTTGATGCGCTGGCGCAGCCCTCGCTGACCCTTTCGCCGCAAGAGGTAGCGACGGCGCTGGCGCAGCATGCGCAGCTTCGCCCGTTACGCCAGCGGCTGAGTAATCTGCACGGGCAAATCACCCCGAAGCAAAAGCAACTGGCGCAGCTACGTGCCACGCTTGTGCAGCGTCAGCAGGAGCTGGCCCAGCGCAATGCGGTGCTTACAGAAAAACGTCAGCGCTATAAAGATAAAAATCAGCAACTTGCTGATGTGAGAACACTTTGTGAGCAGGAAGCCCGCATCAAAGATCTGGAAAGCCAGCGGGCGTTACTGCAATCCGGCATGCCTTGCCCACTTTGCGGCTCCACCACGCACCCGGCGGTTGAGCGCTATCAAACGCTCGAACTGAGTGTGAATCAGACACGGCGTGAAGCGCTGGAAAAAGAGGTCAAAACGCTGGCCGATGAGGGTTCAACGCTACGCGGTCAACTCGAGGCGATAACTCAGCAACTTCAGCGCGATGAACGCGACGTACAAACGCTTTCTCAGGAAGAGCAAGCACTTACTCAAGAATGGCAGACCGTCACCGCCAGCCTCAACGTGACGCTGCACCCGCAGGATGATATCGCCCCGTGGCTTGCCGCCCAGGAAGAGCACGAGCAGCAGCTTCACCAGTTGAGCCTGCGTCATACCCTGCAAGCACAAATCACCGCACACACAGAGCAGATTACTCAGCTCCAGCAGCATATTGACCAGCGTCAGGCAACGTTAACCGCCGAGCTGGCCCGTCATGGTCTGTCCCTACCAGCCGAGGGGGAAGTTGCCTCATGGCTGAGCGAACGGGCGAACGAAGCGCAAATATGGCAGCAGCGCCAGAACGAACTGACTGAATTACAGGCCCGAATCGCCCAGCTTGCGCCGGTGTTGGAAACGTTGCCTGAAACCGATGCGATTTCTGAAAACATTGAGAATCTGTCGCTGGAAAACTGGCGGCAGGTGCACGACGATTGCCTCTCTTTACAGGGACAGTGGCAAACCTTACAGCAGCAGGAGGCGCAGGACGTTCAGCGCGCTGCAGAAATTCAGGCACAGTTTGATACCGCATTGCAGGCCAGCATCTTTGCCGATCGCGACGCCTTTGTTGCCGCCCTGCTGGATGAAGAGACCTTTAACCGTCTTGAACAATTGAAGCAATCACTGGAAGGCCAGCGACAGCAGGCGCAAACGCTGCTTGAGCAGGCGCAGCAGGCGCTGGCGACTCATCAACAACAGCTACCCGCCGGGGTGGATCTCACGCTCACCGTGCAACATCTTCACGACGCGCTGGCGCAGCTCTCCCAGCAGCTACGGGAGAACACCACGCGTCAGGGCGAAATTCGCCAGCAGCTCAAGCAGGATGGTGAAAACCGCCAGCAGCAGCAGGCGCTGATGCTGGAGATTGCGAAAGTCGCACAGCAGGTCGAAGACTGGGGCTATCTGAACGCGCTGATCGGCTCGAAAGAGGGAGATAAATTCCGCAAGTTTGCCCAAGGGCTGACGCTGGATAATCTGGTCTGGCTTGCCAACAACCAGTTGACCCGTCTGCACGGTCGCTATCTGTTGCAGCGCAAGGCCAGCGAAGCGCTGGAGCTGGAAGTGGTTGATACCTGGCAGGCCGATGCCGTGCGTGACACGCGTACGCTTTCCGGCGGCGAGAGCTTCCTCGTGAGTCTGGCGCTGGCGCTGGCGTTGTCCGATCTGGTCAGCCACAAAACGCGAATTGACTCCCTGTTCCTCGACGAAGGTTTCGGCACGCTGGACAGCGAAACGCTGGATACCGCCCTGGATGCGCTCGATGCGCTCAACGCCACTGGCAAAACCATTGGTGTCATCAGTCACGTTGAAGCGATGAAAGAACGCATTCCGGTGCAGATCAAGGTCAAAAAAATCAACGGACTGGGCTACAGCAAACTCGATAAAATGTTTGCAGTGGATGCCGGATAACCTCTGCGCTACCCGGCAACGCGAACATTACTCCTGCGGCCACAGCCAGGCCGCACCGCGCACGCCGCTGGAGTCACCGTGCAGCGCCTTGCGTAGAGGCGTTTCACACTCGCCGCCAAAGACAAACTGTTTTATCAACGTTGGTACGTTTTGATACAGTCGGTCGACATTGCTCATTCCGCCGCCCAGCACGATGACATCCGGATCGAGAATATTCACCACATGCGCCAGTGATTTCGCCAGACGACGCTCGTACCGACGCAACGCCTGTTCCGCCAGAGCATCCTGGGCATTAACAAGAGTGATAATTTCACTGCCCTTGAGCGGCTTACCGCTCAGACGCTGGTAGTCAGTGGCAAATCCGGTTCCGGAAATAAAGGTTTCAATACAGCCTTGCTTGCCGCAATAGCAGGGCACTTCCTGCCGATAACGCAGTTCGTCTTCATCCATCCACGGCAGCGGATTATGCCCCCACTCGCCCGCGGTCCCGTTGCCGCCCGCGTGCGCCCGGCCGTTCAGCGCCACACCAGCACCACATCCTGTGCCAATAATCACCGCAAACACGGTTTTCGCCCCCGCTGCTGCGCCATCTACTGCTTCAGAAACCGCCAGGCAGTTGGCATCATTTGCCAGCCGCACTTCGCGATTCAGGCGCGTACTCAGGTCTTTGTCAAAAGGTTGCCCGTTAAGCCAGGTCGAGTTGGCATTCTTCACCACTCCGGTGTAAGGCGAAATTGAACCGGGAATGCCCATTCCCACGGTTCCCGACTGCCCGGTGGCCTTTTCCGCCATCTCCACCAGCGCGGCGATGGTTTCTATCGTTTGCCGATAATCATCACGCGGCGTGGGCAGGCGATGGCGAAAAAGCTGTTCACCTGCATCGCCCAACGCGATAACTTCCGTTTTCGTACCGCCTAAATCGATACCTATACGCACGGTTTGCTCCTCTTCCCGATTAACAATGCAAGCATAGCGACAATTCGCTATCATGCCCGCTGGATTTAACGACAAGGCCGTGGAAATTATCATGCTGTGGTTCAAAAATTTAATGGTTTACCGTCTTAGCCGCGATGTTTCTTTGCGTGCCGAAGAGATGGAAAAACAGCTGGCATCAATGACGTTCACCCCTTGCGGTAGCCAGGATATGGCAAAAATGGGCTGGGTTCCGCCGATGGGATCGCACAGCGATGCATTAACGCATACCGCCAATGGCCAAATTATTATCTGCGCCCGCAAAGAAGAAAAAATTCTGCCGTCGCCGGTTATCAAACAGGCGCTGGAAGCCAAAATATTCAAACTGGAAGCTGAGCAAGGTCGCAAACTCAAGAAGACCGAAAAAGACTCGCTGAAAGATGAAGTTCTGCACTCATTGCTGCCGCGCGCCTTTAGCCGTTTCAGCCAGACGATGATGTGGATCGATACCGTCAACGAGCTGATCATGGTTGATTGCGCGAGTGCGAAGAAAGCTGAAGATACGCTGGCACTGCTGCGTAAGAGTCTCGGCTCGCTGCCGGTCGTTCCGCTGACGATGGAAAACCCCATTGAGCTGACGCTGACCGAATGGGTTCGCTCCGGCACAACGGCACAGGGATTCCAGCTGCTGGATGAAGCCGAACTGAAAGCGATCCTGGAAGACGGCGGCGTGATCCGCGCGAAAAAACAGGATCTGGTCTGCGACGAAATCGCCGTGCATATCGAAGCGGGCAAACTGGTCACCAAGCTGGCCCTCGACTGGCAGCAGCGCATTCAATTCGTTATGTGTGACGACGGCTCTATTAAGCGTTTGAAGTTTAGCGACGAACTGCGCGATCAGAACGAAGATATTGACCGCGAAGATTATGCACAGCGTTTTGATGCCGATTTCATCCTGATGACGGGTGAACTGGCGGCGCTGATTAAAAGTCTGGTAGAAGGATTAGGCGGCGAAGCGCAACGTTAAGCCGTGTTTACCGAATGGCGGCTCAATGTCGCCATTCGTCATTTTTATGCTTACAGATAACGGCAAAGGTAGGATGTTGGCTCTGCCACCTGCAGATGAAACTCGCTGTTGCCCGGTACGTTAAACACGTCCCCTGCGGCATACACTTTCCACTCGGTTTCCCCCGGTAGCAGCACGTTCAGTGCGCCACTGACGACTGTCATCTCTTCAGGCGCCGCAGTACCAAAGGCATATTCGCCTTCAGCCATCACACCAACACTGGCGCGACCAGTACTGCTGCTGGTAAAACCGATCGATTTTACTTTGCCGGAAAAGTATTCATTACTTTGAAGCATACAACTGGCCCTATCTCGTGATTAAGTTGAGAACCAATATAGGGGGCTGACGTTCCACCTGTCACGCAAAATTACGCCAGCAGCTCCGAAGCCAGTCGGGCAATCAGCACATTAGACAGAAGAACCGGAACATCCAGCGATTTTTGCAGTAAATCGCGATGGCGTTGATTGAACCCCAGACAATCCAGCATGATCACATCCGCACCTTGCTCCAGCAGTTCTTTCCCGGCATCAATCAGTTGTTGTTCGGTACCTTCGATCGGATTCGCCACGGCATACACTGGTGGCGTTTGTAACACCTGCCATTTTTGCGTTTGGGCTTTGAGCAATTCGGTGACGGGGACAATAACCCCGACCTGATGCCCATCGACAATCGAGGCCACCAACGGGGGGATAATACGTAACGGCTCCAGCAGAATGCTATTGCGGGCGGTCAGGCGAGCGATTGAGGCGGTACTCATCAGCAGGATCACGTCAAAGCCCTGGTTATCCAGCACCTCCACAATACTTTGCAGCGAGCGCTCTACCTTCTGGCGTGAGACATGCGCAAGTTGATGGTCGCTGAGCAGCGTTAATAAAGGCTCGTCACCGGGCGCAACGCCGTACTCAGCCATCACATCTTCTCGCCGCATCTGTCCCAGCAGACTGTGGTGAGTAATGTGCTGTTCATCGATATATTCCGTCAGGAGTGGTAACACCTCACACATTGGCACCACGCCAATCGTGAGGATAGCCAACGACGTACTCATTTGTTGCTCCACTGTCTTCTTACTTTGCTGCGAAATCCCGGGCAAGTGCCGGGCGTTGACCTGCGTAACAAATGCTCAAAAGCGTAGCAGCAGATCGGCAGTGTATTATGTAAAGATTCCAAATCATTCCAGTACTGGATTGTTATTGCTTGATTTTCAATTTTAACTGTATACGGCGAAATTTAAGAAAATGTGATGCACGCCCGTCCTGGCACTTCTCAGACGCGTGCCAGGACGGCGCTTAATATCAGGTTTTATCGGGGTCTTCGTAGCGTTTTTTGGCATCCATGGCTTCCTGCACAGAAGGATGCTCACTGATCAACGTATTCGGTTTAGGGTGATCGGCTCGAAGTTGATACCAGGTTACCGTCTGGCCTGGCGTCCCCTTTTCAACCGTAACAATGTTCGCTTGACGTGGGTAAGGTGGTTTTGTCGGCATAGTTCTTCCTTTTCACTGGATGAACATTAAGTATAGACACCGCCCTGTAAGCGTGCCGCTGCTTGCGCGAGTACCTCAAGAATGTCTTCCACCACTTGCGCTGGTTTATGGGTGGCATCAACGATGTAGTGCGCAGCTTCACGATACAGTACATCGCGCTGGGCGAGCACTTCCTGCACTTCTTCCGTCAACGGCTTACCGGTTAAGGTTGGGCGCAATCCCTCTTCAGGCGTGGCCTCCAGACGATCAACCAGTACTGATACCGGTGCGCTTAAATAGATAACCACACCGTGGCTGCGCATGTAATGACGATTAAATTCTGTAAGAATGATACCACCGCCGGTCGCAACAACCGTTGCCGGGGCTGTGACGGCCTGCAGAGCGCTCGTCTCCTGGGCACGAAACCCTTCCCATCCTTCTCTTTCGACGATCTCCGCCACGGTCATCTGCACGTGCGATTGCAACCAGCGATCGGTATCGACAAACTGGAAATCGATAGCCTTCGCCAGCGCCATACCGGTAGTTGTCTTACCACACCCCCGGGGGCCAACAAGAAAAAGAGGTTGCGTCATTACAGAAATTCCCCAGGGAGCCGCGAAAGAGCGGGATCTGATGCGGTTAAAGATAAAATCATATCATCAAACTAGTACATCATCAAAACGTAAAGAAAAAATTACAGATAGAGTATCGATATCTATTAACCCCTACTATAACAAGAATTCACAATGAATAAAGTGTAAATAATAAATTACACGCTTTATTTTCTACGCTGTACTTCCAGCCACCACTTATCAAGCTCAGCAGCAAAATGCTGCCTGTCACGTGGTGAAAGGCTGTCCGGCCCCCCGGTCTGAATACCGCTGGCGCGTAGCGTATCCATAAAATCACGCATCATCAGGCGCTCACGGATCGTGGCTTCGGTATAACGTTCACCGCGCGGATTAAGCGCCGCCGCACCTTTTTCAATGACTTCAGCCGCCAGCGGGATATCCGCCGTTATCACTAAATCACCGGCACTACACTGGCGCACAATCTCGTTATCCGCCACGTCAAACCCGGCGGGGACACGTAATGTGCGGATAAACCGCGAAGACGGGACGCGCAAACTTTGGTTTGCTACCAAAATAAGCGGCATCTGCATGCGCTCAGAAGCGCGGTACAAAATATCTTTAATCACATTCGGACACGCATCGGCATCCACCCATATTGTCATAACATCTCCCCACGAATGTGCAGTTGCACATTGTCGCGTGCTTTTACTTTCAGGCAAAGTGCTGTTTATCCTTCTGCACATATTCAATCCGCGCTAAGCTTAGCTTTCCCAGGTAAAACAATGAATATCACGCATAGGGAGTGACAAAATGGACAAGAAAATTGGTTTTATCGGCTGCGGTAATATGGGCAAAGCGATACTTGGCGGCATGATCGCCAGCGGCCAGGTTCTCCCCGGACAAATCTGGGTCTACACCCCTTCTCCCGATAAAGTCGCTGCATTGCACGATCAGTACGGTATTAATGCGGCGCAGTCTGCGCAAGAGGTCGCGCAAATCGCCGACATCGTTTTCGGAGCCGTAAAACCCGGCATCATGATCAAAGTGCTAAGCGAAATTACCTCCAGCCTGAACAAAGACTCCCTGGTCGTCTCGATTGCCGCTGGCGTTACTCTCGATCAGCTCGCCCGCGCGCTGGGCCATGACCGTAAAATCATTCGCGCGATGCCAAACACACCATCGCTGGTGAATGCAGGAATGACCTCCGTCACGCCGAACGCCTTAGTCACGCCAGAAGAGACGGCCGACGTGCTGAATATCTTCCGCTGCTTTGGCGAAGCGGAAGTCATTGCGGAGGCAATGATTCATCCGGTTGTTGGCGTCAGTGGTTCAGCACCGGCCTATGTCTTTATGTTTATTGAAGCGATGGCGGACGCGGCCGTGCAGGGTGGCATGCCTCGCGCACAAGCATATAAATTCGCGGCGCAAGCAGTAATGGGTTCGGCGAAGATGGTGCTGGAAACGGGTAAACATCCCGGAGAACTGAAGGATATGGTGTGCTCGCCTGGTGGAACCACCATTGAAGCAGTACGCGTCCTGGAAGAACGTGGTTTCCGTTCGTCAGTGATTGAAGCGATGATTAAGTGCATGGAGCAGTCGGAAAAACTCAGCCGTTCCTGAGTGAACACCGCCGGACGTCAGGCCGCCGCCTCAGTGCGGTTACGTCCGGAACTCTTTGCTTTGTAGAGCGCCATATCCGCCGCCTTTACCCATTCTCGATAATGCTCGATTTCTGCGGTCAGCGGCGCAACGCCCACGCTGATCCGCAGAGCAACCTGCGGCGCGCAGGATAAACGCAGTTGGCCAAGTCGTTCGTGAACGCGAGACATCGCCGCAATCGCGCTGGTTGCTGGCGTACCGCACATAATCACCGCAAACTCATCACCGCCAAAACGCCCGATCACGTCGCTACCGCGTAAGGTCATCTGCAGCTGGCGGGTCAGCGCAACAATCGCCTGGTCCCCAACGTCATGGCCCCAGGTATCATTGATGCTCTTGAAATGGTCGATATCGATAATCAGTAACGTGGCGTCACGCTGGTAGCGGCGGCAATTATCAAATTCATTACGCAGCAACAGCTCCCAATGGCGGCGGTTATACACTCCAGTCATGCCATCTCGCGTACTCATCACCTGTAAACGGCGTTTATGTTCCGCCAGCTTGATGACCGTCTGGTAGCTGACCCAGGCAAACAGCAGCGGATAAATCACCAGCACCGGCAGCGTCAATAGCACGCTAAGTTGAGTACTGCTAAAAGCGACGGCGATATCGGTTAACTGTAACGTCACCAGACATGAAACCGTCATCAAAACGGCGCCTGCGATGAATATTCGCATTCCCCCTGCGCCCATCAGGTTGATGCAGATAATCATCAGCAGCGCCGTGGATGGCAACAGGTTTATGCCCATAATCCCTATCCACATACCGGCAAGAATGGCATCGGCTTTAAAGTTGGTAAATTCGCTATGCAGAGGATCGTCGGCTTTGCTTGCCAACTGCCAGGCCAGATGCGGCCAGACAAACGCCCATCCCACCAGTAACAGCCACCACCCCCCGGTAATGGGCTGAGCAACTAATACTGACGCGATAGGGAAAAACATTCCCCCCAATCCCACCGCTCGCGGCAACCTGATTCGTCGGGCGAATCGCAGACCGGAACGTTGGTGGTCATTTTGATGAAGCGATAAAAATGCTTCATGCGGGACGACCTTCTTTTGATAAAAGCTTTCATCATTCATCGTATTTGGGAATATTCTGAAACAAATTTCCCAAATTATAGGAAGGGGTCTGGTGGCGGAAGTATGATATTTCGGGTGAGCAATTTTACCTGCTCACCCGTAAGTGCTACGCAGATTTTTTCAGGCAAGCGCTCATAAATTTATTACGATCATCACCTTTCAGAGACTGCTCCGTCGCTTTAACGTTACATTCACGCATTTTTTGCTGCTGCGGGGTCAGGCTCTTTTCCTCAGGCGCAGATTTACTGTTCTTCAGGCAATCACTCATATATGTCTTACGCGCATCCCCTTTTAAGGTCTGCGCCGTTGCCTGCTGATTACAGGTGGTCATACGCTGTTGTTGCGGGGTTAATGTCTTCTCGGCAGCACCGACTGTAGTTAAAAAAATCAGACCAAAAAGCAGCGTCATTAATAATGTAATTTTCATAGCATCCCTCTTTTCTGAACGACAACACACAGGTAAGTTTGGCTGCTAACGATAAAATTACCACCCGGCGACAAAAGTATTGCCGCCGGGCATCGGGTTATTTCAGTCCTAACGCCGCTTTCATGGTGTAAAACAGGTCGGTTTGATCGGTCAGGCCGACCACATTCGCCGCGTGCGGGCCATAGGCTGCAATTCGCACCTGGCTGCCGGTGTGCTCCTGAGATTCCTCTTCAGAGTTGCCGTAGCTGATAACCATGACCGCGCCATCTTTGGTGTTCAGCGCCTGGGTCAGGCCAGGTGCTTTGGTATCCGGCGCCACAATCTGGCTGGCATGTGCGTGGTCAGCAGTTACCACCACCAGGGTGTTGCCATCTTTCTTCGCAAAGGCAAGCGCGCGCTGTACCGCTTCGTCCAGATCCACCGTTTCGCCAATCTGTCCACACGGGTTGGCGGCGTGGTCCTGTTTATCGATTGACGCCCCTTCCACTTGCAGGAAGAAACCTTTCTCATTTTTGCTTAACAGTTCAATCGCTTTATCCGTCATCTGCGCCAGCGTTGGCACACTGTCGTCACGCTTTGGATTTGGCGTACAGGTCACAACCGGTTTATCCAGATTGCCATGATAAGACGCTTTCGGACCTTCCCAGCGCACCGGCATATTGCCGTCAGAGAACAGACCCAGCAGGGGTTTATCCTGATTAGCTTCGGTAATCGCCGCCAGCGTCGCGGTATCACTCACCATCTGATAACCGCGGGCCAGGGCCTGTTCACGTAACGTTTTACCCTGCCACTCGCCTGCCGCAGCGGTTTCCGCAAACGTTTTTGCCCCGCCGCCCAGCGTAACGTCAGCTCTGGCATTCAGTAATTGTTCGGTGATTGACCCTTTACCGCCTTTTTCCAGCGCATTCGTTGGGCATTTTTCACGTGTCACGCCTGGGCCATAGCACTTACGCGAAGTGACATGGGCAACCAGCGCCGCCGGGGTAGCATCCTGCAATTCAGCGGTAGAAACGTTGCCCGTCGCCAGCCCCGCCGCTTTTGCCATTTCAAGAATTGTGGCGTGCTCTTTTTCATGAATATCAACGCCCAGAGCACCATTATAGGTTTTCACACCGGTGGTCCACGCCGTCGCGGATGCCGCAGAATCCGTCACATAATCGGGTTTACCCGTTTTCTTATCCAATGCATAGTGCGTGTATTGTCCGGTCAACGGTAAAGCATCAATGCCTTTAAAAAAGCCGCCTGCGCCTTCGGCATAATTTCGCGCTGCCGTTATTTCTGAGTCCCCCATCCCATCGCCAATCAGTAAAATAATATTTTTGGCAGGTTTATCGCTGAGAGATTCGCGCAGAGCCGCTGTTTGATCGGCAGACAATCGGCGGGCGCCACCCGGCGTGGTGATATCCCCCTGAGCGGCACGATTATCCATAACCGCTATGGCAGAGGTTTCTGCATTAATAACCGGGGCAAACAGCAAAGGTAACAGGGCAATAGCGAGTGCGCTTTGTTTCACTTTATTTTCTCCATGTATAAATACGGTAAAATTAAAACAAAGCGACTATAAGTATTTGATGTGACACTTTTATGATAATTTGTGGATGACGCACCACGGATTACTCAAAACGCTTTTGGCACACTCTCGCCAGCGTTATGAATGTTGGTCAGAAACGCAGGCATACGGGCTACTCCAGCCAGAGCCCCCTCAATTTGGCGAATAAATATTTGTCGATCGTTACACGTCATATTGCGCAGCATTTCGATGATTACCTGCTCCAGCGTTTCAACCTGCGCCGTCAGCTCTTGCGACTCTTCTTCTTTTTGGGCGAGCTTAAGTAACAACTCAGTAACGAGATTTTTCATTTACGTATTCCCTTAACCAAATATAGGCCACGTTATCATTAAGACTCACAACTGCCTAGAGGATGAAAGTTGTATTTTCATAAGAAATAAAACGTTTTGCGAAAACAATCACAACACAAAATAAGGGAGAATGAGTCTTAGCGCAGAATTTCTCCATATAAAAGGATAAAGGGATTAATAATCACCTGGATATATAAATGCATAATGATAGATTAACAACGCTGACGGGCAGCGTTGTTAATCCGGTATTCAGCGTGCGCTGCGCCGACGTCGCAACACGAGAGCCAGTTGCCAGATATTGATAAGCACGATGCTCGCCGTGGCAATAAACACCCAGCGAAAGCCCGCCATTGCCGATACCGTTGCCCCCATTAATGGCCCGGCTACATTGCCGAGATACATAAATGACTGGTTATAACCAAAAATGCGCCCGGTTATCTGGTCACTGGAGTATTTCACCAGCAGCGTCTGCACTGCGGGCAACATTGCGCCGTCGGCAAAGCCGAGCAGAAAACGTAAGATCCCCAACTGCAACGGTGTGGTGACCCATGACATGGCGAAAAACAACACCACCGCGAAGATTAACGTAGCCATTAAAATCCGCTCGGTCCCAATACGATCGCCTAATTTCCCCAGGCGGGGCGCAGAAATCAGCGCCGAAATGCCTGGAACCGAAGCAATCAGCCCGCTGAGAAAAGCAATATTAGAACTGTCTGGTACCATTGATTTAATAAACAGCGCCAGAATCGGCCCAATTGAACCGTTACACAACTGGATCACCATCGTAGTAAAAAACAGGCTGATCACCAGCGCCGGATAAGGCAGCGAGGCAAAGACGGCCTTCCCGCTCAGGCGTTCGCTTTTTTTGATTGTCGGGCGCACACCCTCTTTGATTAAGAACAGCGTGACCAGAAAACTCACCACCAGCAAGGCCGCGGTGATACAGAATACGGCTCGTAAGCCAATGTGGTCGGCAATAAATCCCCCCATCAACGGTCCGCCAATAACGCCGCTAATTTGCGCCGTCGAGAGCGTACTCAGCGCCCACCCGCTACGTTCGCGCGGAACCTGTGAGGCGACCAGCGCCATCGCATTGGGAATATAGCCAGACGTTAACCCCATCACCCCACGCAGCAGAAAAAGCTGCCAGACGTTAGTGGCAAAGGCCTGTAGTAAAATCGCAATCGCCATGCCCAAAGAAGCCCGCAGCAGCATCAGCTTGCGTCCTTTACGGTCGGCTAAACTGCCCCACATCGGAGAGACAATGGCTGAAATCAGAAAGGTGACGCTAAACGTTAAGCCGGACCACATTGAGAGTGCTTCATGCGAGGTTACCCCCAATTGGGAGATATAGAGCGGTAAAAAAGGCAGGATTTGGCTAATTGCCAGGCCGGTGAAAAAGCAACCGAACCATACGGAAATGAGGTTTACTCTCCAGGATTCCATAAGGACTCATAACGATAAGTAGCTGAAAACTGCGAGCAGCTTAACAAATTACTTAGCCAAATAAGGGTCCACAGGTGCGATATATCACAGTTTAGGATTTTATCTTCCCGCTCATCATATTTGTGATACAGCTCACATCAACACCACAATATAAGCAGGGGTTTATGCTCCGCGTCCGTTCTGCGCGTTTGCGCTTCTCTGTTCCTGTGTTGCCCACCCAAACAATCTGCCAGAAGCCGAGGAAACCTGCGTTTTGTCGTGGTAATGTATGTGCTTTGCATTCATGGAATGGGTTTTTTAAGATGGCAAAGTTGCGGGTAGGAATCGTATTTGGTGGTAAATCAGCGGAACATGAAGTGTCATTGCAATCGGCAAAAAATATTGTCGATGCCATCGACAAGACTCGCTTTGACGTTGTGCTGTTAGGTATTGATAAGCAAGGGCAATGGCACGTTAGCGATGCCAGTAACTATCTGCTCAATTCAGATGATCCTGCGCATATTGCGCTGCGTCCTTCCGCGACCAGCCTGGCTCAGGTCCCGGGTAAACAAGAGCACCAGCTGATCGATGCGCAAAACGGTCAGCCACTGCCAACAGTCGATGTTATTTTCCCCATCGTACACGGCACGTTGGGTGAAGATGGTTCTCTGCAAGGTATGCTGCGCGTGGCGAATCTGCCGTTCGTCGGTTCTGATGTCCTGGGTTCTGCGGCCTGTATGGATAAAGACGTGACCAAACGTCTACTGCGCGATGCCGGATTAAACATCGCGCCATTTATTACGCTCACTCGCGCCAATCGCAATCGCATCAGCTTTGCCGAGGTAGAATCACGCCTTGGTCTGCCGCTGTTTGTGAAACCGGCCAACCAGGGCTCGTCCGTTGGCGTCAGTAAAGTAACCAGTGAAGCGCAATACAATCAGGCCGTCGCGCTGGCATTTGAATTCGACCATAAAGTCGTGGTAGAGCAAGGGATCAAGGGCCGCGAGATCGAATGCGCGGTGCTGGGCAACGATCAACCGCAGGCCAGTACCTGTGGCGAGATCGTGCTGAACAGTGATTTTTACGCTTACGACACCAAATACATTGACGATAACGGTGCCAAAGTAGTCGTTCCGGCAGCGATCGCACCGGAAGTGAACGATAAGATCCGCGACATTGCTATTCAGGCTTATCAGACGCTGGGCTGCGCCGGCATGGCGCGCGTGGACGTTTTCTTAACCGCAGAGAACGATGTTGTGATCAATGAGATCAACACGCTGCCGGGCTTTACTAACATCAGCATGTATCCAAAACTGTGGCAAGCGAGCGGCTTAGGCTATACCGATTTGATCACTCGCCTGATCGAACTGGCGCTGGAACGCCATGCGGCGGATAGCGCGTTGAAAACCAGTATGTAAACCCGCCAGGATGCCTGATCGATAGCTATTGGGCGTCCTTTGCTTCTTCTTCATCTTCCACACGGCGACGGATAATTAATCCGGCCAGCCAAAAGCTAATCACCCACGTCACCAACCCCACCGCATAGGTCTGCCATCCCTGCGCTTCAAAACCCAGTAAGCCGACCACGCCGTTCAGAATAAAGATAAGCCCAATAGCGAAGGCATAGTAGTGCCAGTCTCGGCGAATTTTAACAGGCAGGTTCATAACGGCTCCGGTGGAAATACAACGTGTACGCGCATCCTCGCACATTTCCTCGTAGACGTCTGTGGCCTGTACGGAATTTCTGAAATGTAACTTGATTTCACTTAAGGTTACGTAATTGTGACAATCAGCAAAAAACCGAGATCCAGGAATAATCTCCACCTGAAATTACCATCATTCTGATATTGACATTGCCGATCACCTGTCAGACTCACCGTCAGTTCCAGGCATTACGTCAAAAAGCAGGTTATTTCCGGAGGTCTTTATGGCTGATTTTACGCTCTCAAAATCCCTGTTTAAGGGCAAGCATCGGGACACCTCCTCCCTGCCCGGCAACATTGCGTATGCCGTGTTTGTGCTGTTTTGCTTTTGGGCGGGCGCGCAGATTTTAAATCTGTTGGCTCACGCACCTGGCATTTATGAACAACTGATGCAGTTGCAAATGCAAGAGACAGGACGCCCACGCGTTGAAATTGGCTTAGGCGTAGGTACCCTTTTTGGACTGGTCCCTTTCCTTGCCGGAAGCCTGATTCTTGGCGCCATCGTGGGATTCGTGCGCTGGCGCCGCCGTCATCATAACGATGACTGACCCATGCATTTCGCCCGACGATCGTCCACGCGTTTCGCAAACCACGCGGTAGTCAGATTGCGTGTAATCTTCGGGCTCTCCAGTTGAATACCTGGCAGCATTTCACGGGGTAGCGCTTTCCCGGTGTTCGCTTCCGCCAGCTTATAGACTTTCTCGTACAGCGCGGTCTCTTCAAAGGCCAGGCTGTCACCTTTTTGCAGTTGGCGGTGGATCTCACTCTCGCTCATCCCCAGCTTCCCGGCCAGTTTACGTACCGCCAGCTCGGTTTTACCCGGTTCGCTGCTGCCGTAGAGAATCAAGTCACCATCCAACGCCAGTTTCACGCCGCTGGCTTTACTAACCGCATTCTGGAAAGCCGCATTGCGGCTGGCATACCATCCCGCATTAAAATCGGCGAAACGGAAGATTGGCGCACTGTAATTCGCCGGGTAGTTAAGCAGATGATAGGTACCGAACCACAGCCCACCGCGGCGGCTGAACACTTCCTGACGCACGGTTCCCGCCATTTTCCACGGATACCCGTCGGCGTGCTGCTCGGCAAACGCGATACTGACCTGCATCGGTCCACCGGTATGTACCGGATTAAGCGAACCAAATAGTGTCTGCCCCATCGGTACCATATTGATAAAATCATCAAAAATGGCGCTAAGCTGTTTTTCTGTTTTCACCGTATCCAGACGCTCGCTGTAGCTTTTCCCCGTTGGCGAGTTAATTTTCAGCGCGGTATGCACCACAAACTGCGGGATATGCATACGCTCGGCGCGCCGGTCGATCTCTTTCCAGGCGATTTTACTTAAGTTTGGCACGGTCGGATCCGCCTGGTAGTTTGACTCCTGTTGCGCGACCGCCAGCACCGAACAGATATTTTCAACCGTCGGCGCCAGCTTCTGGCTTTCAAACGTCTTCGCCAAATCCTGCGCCCATGCGTCCCGGTCTTTCACGCTGGCGGGCATTTTCTGGCGCACCACGCTCGCCACATCGACGGCTTTCTCCCCTTTTTTTAGCGGTTGCGCGGGTTGGTTACTACATCCCACCAGCACCAGAGCGGCCAGACCGGACAAGGGGTAAAGACGGGAAACCGTCGACATAACATCTCCTTTTTATTAACTAAGCGTATGGGTAACTTCCTGAATATCCTGGCCATCAAGCTCACGTTCAAAGCTGCGCAGACGTTTATAAATAGACATCAGTTCTACTAACGTTGTCCAGGAGTTAATCAAATACTGGAACGAGCCGCGCACCTGGCCAAACACGTTGGTGATTTGCGTCATCAGACCGAGCGTAATCGTACCGGCAACAATCGACGGAAACAGCAGGAACAAGCCGAAAACATTATCAACCTGCAGGTAAAGAATGCGGGCGATATTGAAGTACATATAGTGAAAATAGAGGCGGAAGTAGTTCTGGCGCACCGCATGAAACAGTTCACGCACTGTCGGTGGGGTCGCACGATTAGCGTCATCTTCGCCGTATACCAGTTCTTTACGGTAGGCCGCTTCCACGCGCTGATTTTTAAACTCCAGCCCCGGAAGTTTGATCCCGACTACCGCCAGCAAGCCGGTTCCCATCAGCGACCAGACAATCGCGGCAATCACCAGGCCATAAGGGACGTGTCCAACAATCGGCAGGTCCGGCACATGGGCTGAAAGAGTGACCAGTACAGGTAAGAAGGCAATCAGCGTCATAATCGCATTGATAAAGCTGACCCCCATATCTTCAAGTGTGGAGGCAAAACGCATGGTATCTTCCTGCACACGCTGCGCCGCGCCTTCGATATGACGCAGATGCTGCCAGTGCGCCATATAGTGTTCGTTCATTGCGGTACGCCAGCGGAATACATAGTGGCTGACGAAGAAGTTGTTCATTACCCCAATAACCACAGCAATCAGCGCAATGCCAAGAAAGATGCCCACTTCATGATAAAACTGCTCAATCTTCACCTTATGCGGCGCACTCAACGCGGATTGAATCAAATCATAGAATGGCGCATACCAGGCGTTGACGGCGACGCCAACTTCAACCAGAAACCAGGTCACGAAAATAATCAGCGACGTGCCCAGTATGGACCAGTACTGCCAACGGTGAGGGCTGTAGATAAACCAGAACAGCGCGAACACGCCAACGCAAAGAATGTAATACGCATAAAAAATCAGGTAATTCAGCGACCAGAATCGGGCCGCGCTAATCGGTACGTCTCCCGACGCGCCGGTAATGTGTGCAACCCAGGCTCCCCCACCTGCTTGCCAGAATATAACGGCGACCAGTGCCCAAATAAATGCCGAAATAAAGAACGGCCCCGGCTTTGGGAAAAAAGACTTAAACATAGTGCTCTCCTGCTAACTTCTTATCGTTATGACGACTGCTGTGTATTTGCCACCGTGGAGTGCAGCGGCCAGACGGCTTACGCCCAAAAAACACAAGCTGAAACCGACAATTGTGACCAAAACCGCGGCACTTAGTTCGCACACGGGTATGAAGAATTGTTTCTGTGATTTTCACACTCGACAACGTTCCAGCAAGTGCAGATTATCACAGCGTGAGATCACAAAAGCGAACATCCCTAATCCGGGAAACGCTCGCGTTTACTCATCGTTACGTTTTTCACACTATCATTGGCTGATAAGCGCTTTGCAATACGCCGATGAGTAGTATAAATACGCATACGCACGACATCCTTTTTCACTTTCTCTAACTCATGGACACCACCGTTGAAACGTAGTCTGCTTTTTTCTGCCGCGCTGTGTGCGGCGTCATTGACATCTGTCCAGGCGGCACAGCCTATAACCGATCCGGTCTTCGCCTCTGATATCGTCGATCGTTATGCCGACCATATATTTTACGGCAGCGGTGCCACGGGGATGGCGCTCGTGGTGATTGATGGTAACCAGCGCGTATTTCGCAGCTTCGGCGAAACTCGCCCTGGCAATAACGTCCATCCACAGCTGGATTCCGTTATTCGAATTGCCTCTATTACTAAATTAATGACCAGCGAAATGCTGGTGAAATTACTCGATCAGGGTACGGTTAAACTCAACGATCCATTGAGCAAGTATGCGCCGCCTGGCGCGCGCGTACCGACTTATCAGGGCACGCCGATTACGCTGATGAATCTGGCGACACATACCAGCGCGCTGCCGCGCGAACAGCCTGGCGGCGCGGCGAAGCGTCCGGTGTTTGTCTGGCCAACCCGCGAACAGCGCTGGAGCTACCTCTCAACCGCCACGCTAAAAGCCGCACCGGGCTCGCAGGCATCTTATTCCAATCTGGCGTTTGACCTGCTGGCCGATGCGCTGGGAACCGCATCCGGTAAGCCTTATCCGCAGCTGTTTGAAGAACAAATTACCCGTCCGCTGGGGATGAAAGACACCACCTTTACCCCATCCCCCGATCAGTGCAAACGCCTGATGGTCGCGGAAAAAGGTGCCAGTCCTTGCAACAATACCCTGGCGGCAATGGGTAGCGGCGGTGTTTATTCAACGCCCGGCGATATGATGCGCTGGATGCAGCAGTATCTCTCATCTGATTTTTACCATCGTAGCCAACAGGCCGACCGTATGCAGACGTTGATTTTTCAGCGTACGCAGTTAACCAAAGTGATAGGGATGGATGTTCCGGGTAGAGCCGATGCGCTTGGGTTGGGTTGGGTCTATATGGCGCCGAAGAATGGGCGACCAGGAATTATTCAAAAAACCGGTGGCGGCGGCGGCTTCATTACCTATATGGCGATGATCCCACAGCAAAACGTTGGAGCATTTATCGTGGTGACCCGTTCTCCGCTAACCCGCTTTACCAATATGAGCGACGGTATCAACGATCTCGTTGCAGAGTTGAGCGGGAACAAAACGCAGGTTATTCCTGCATCCTGACTTAATACTCAAAAGGCAAACGGTTAATTCTCACCAGTTTGCCTTTATTCATTTCAATGTAACCACCTTTACGCAATGCCGCGAGAACCTCAGCGACAACTGAGCGTGAAATTCGCGTGCGTTGGTGAATATAGTTCATGACGCCGATACGCGAACGCAGTACGTCGTCCCATTTCATCATGGATATCAGCGTCGCGCGGATCTGATCGTAGGAGTTATTGCCGATCAGCTGCAGATCGCGCAACTCAAACATGGAATTTTGCCATGCTAACCAGCAAAAAGCTTCACGCCAAAGCTGGTATTGTTCAATTATATTTATCGTTTGCGAAGCAGGCAGATGGTATCCGGTACAATGACTTTCGGTTATTAATCTGTATTGTACATCTGTTTTCATCACGCCATCAGAAAGGCCCATAATAAAAGGCGCCTGTGCAATCCCGACCAGCACGCTTTCCCCTCTACGCAGGGAAACAACACCACTTAAAATAACAAACGTATCGTCACTATTAATATCGCTGGAAAAAATTATTTCTTTGTCGTTATCACACTCAAAGTGTTTACCATATTTCGCTAAACATTTATCAAGCTTACTAAACTCAAGAAGAGGTTTATTTGAAGATAGCATGTGCGAATTCCTTGCAATAAATGCCCGTCAAATCCGTGACGGGCATTATTCTAAATTAAATTATCTTTTATTTATCTGCGAGAAAGTTCTTACCAGGTATATTTAACACCAACGTTTGCAGACCAGTCTTGATCGACATCCCCACCACCGAGGTAATTAGCACCGGTGTACGCACTGAAGTTCTTGGTAAAGCTGAACTGAGTACCCAGCCCAACGCGCACCGCAGAACCTTCTACGCCGTTGTCGATAGAATCACCGTTTACATTAGAATCGTTGTTAGCGTCGTCGTAAACGTAGGCCAGTTTGAAGTACGGGGTCAACGCCTGGTCATCGCTGTAGGCGAAGGTATAACCTGCATCTACACCGAGTTCATAGCGCATGCTGTCATAAGACTGACCGTCAACTTTCATGTTGTTGCTCAGCTTATAGTCATCACCAGACTGGAACAGACCGGATACGCTACCGTAAGGCGTCACGTAACCTGCATCACCCAGCTTCAGGTCATAACCCAGTTTCAAGCCAAAGCCCCAGGCATCAGAAGAGGTGCTACCATCAACATACTGACCGTTGCTCATGCTGGCAGACAGGTCGTTGTTGAAGTGGGAGTAGCTTAAGTTACTGTCAACAAAGATGTTATTCGCAAAATGAGCAGAAGAGTAGATATAGGCAGTCTGGCTGTCCTGATTTACCTGACCGGTACGGTCACTCATGTCACCTTTCGCGAAGCCCGCCGCAGCACCGACAATCCACTTAGCGTTGTTACCATCGATTTTGGAATCAACACCGACCATGATGCCGTTAACATCCTGATCATAGTTAATGGTGCCGTTATCCGCGTCGAAGCTGCCGCCGAAATAGCTCACCCATGCACCACCGTTATCGACCAGACCATGACGCGCGTTAGCCAGACGAGTACCAACGGTGTCTTGTTCCAGGTTCCAGATATTGGTGTTGGCAGACGGAATGCTCAGCGCCATGTTCGCGTAGTCGGTCAACTCCATCTGCTGCAGAACAACAGTTTTACCCTGCTGCTGAGCCTGATAGGTGTAAGCACCCAAGTCAGCTTTGTTGGCGGCAGAGAAGGTTGCGGTGCTGCTCGTGTCGTTGACATAGATCAGCTCGTTACCGCGGTAATCAGCAACAGAACCTGCGCCAGTGGCGTTATCGATGCGAACTTTATAGTTACCGGTTGCTGCCGCTACGCGATCACCGCGGTTATCAACTTCAGACTGATCGCCTGAGGTATCGGAATCGCCGTTACCGTTGATAGTCAGATGACCATCGGAGTTCATCGCGATCACGCCATAACCGTAGTTAGCCTGAGTTGTGTCGTTAGTACGATCGTTGACCAGGTCAGCATTCAGTACATAGTTAGTGCTGTTGATGTCGAAAACACCCGCATTAACATGGTTGTAAGCGTCGGTGTAGCTGGTCAGATTCAGAGTATCAACCCGCAGCGCGTTACCGGTGCTGTTGCCCACATCCAGAACGCCGTTGTTGGTGACGTTAATGGTGTTGGCATACAGCGCAGCACTGCCTACCCCCCAGCCAGCAGCAACATCATCAGCAATCGTGACGGTACTGTTATTGATAGACAGTGTATCCGTCGCAACATGACCATCCTCTTTGATGTTCAGCGCAGCAGCACCGGTCAGAGAGATGGTGTCAGAAACCAGCGCAGAATCGCCCACGTTGACGACGGAACCGCTGTTGATGCTTAGGGTGTCTATCAGAGACGTTTTGGTGGTATTCCACTGAGAAGCGCCGTTCAGCGTGATATTGAACAGACCGCTCTGGTAAACAGCATTGCCAACCACATGACCGCTTTCGTTATAAGCGGTTTTGTCGTTATTGATACCGTAGGTTGAAGAAGGCCACAGGCTGTTGGCCGCGATGTCGATCAGCCTTGTTGTGGCTTCAGTACCCGCAGCATAGCTTTCGTAAACGCCATCTCCATTAGCATCAACCTGATGGACGGACATTGCCGCACCAACCCACTTGCTGCCGTTATTCAGGGTCAGATCCAGACGGTCAGTACCATCCCAACCGTTGGTATCCGGAGCGGTATCGGTATCGCGGTAAGTATCAGCACCGTTCGGGAAGAAGTTCTCATCAAAGTTGCTGGAGAACAGTACGTCGCCCATCAACGTTGAGTTATTAAACGTAGCGGTGGTCTGCATCGCGTTGTCAGCATCCGGACGTGCAATAACCGCCAATGCGATATCGTCAGCGTTCCAACCCTTACCGTTGTAGTCGCTCGCATTGCGGGTGTTACCAAACCAGCCAGAGGTTCCTTCATCAGTCCATGAACCGGAGGTCAGGGTAGAGTCGGTAACAGCGATGGTGTTGTTAAACACTTCGCCGCTGTTTACGCCGGTGCTGACGGTATTATCATCAATATCTTCCCACTCATAACCCTGAGTCAGGGTTATACCCGCGACGCGAGAGTTGTTGGAGATAGACAGATCAACTTCTTGATCCAGAGTGATAGCCGTACCCAGATTATAAACGTCAACAACGTGCGTATCAGCCGCGTCGTTATAGGTACCGTTGTAGGTATAATGTTCGTAGTTGTCATCGATAGTGGAGCTGATGACGTTCATTGTCAGACGATCGTAGTAATAATTGGTACCCGTACGGTTAGTACAATCCGTGGTCATACACGCGGAAGTCACCATACCGTGAATGGTACTATTTTTAATTGTCAGGCTGTTGTTATTGCTGTTAGTTGACAGTCCATCATCCAGATAATAAGTAGAAATAACGCCGTTAACAGTAGCATTATTGATTACCGGATAAATATCACCGTTATAAATACTATCAGTGCCGTAATTGTTCCAACCGACATATCCTTTGTAGTAAACGCCATCAGCATGAGATGCATCATTATAATGGGTAAACGTTGTGTATGTGGTTCCAGAAATATCAGTAGAAGCATTCGCCTGAGAAGTGATTGCCAAAGTGCAGGCTAATGCTAATTGTGAGACTACAAGTTTCTTTTTCCAAGTGTGCATTTGTCATCCCTCCTCAGGGACGTAATATAGTTGATCCATCAATTATCAATGCAAAGAAAACATTTTATGTTTCGCAGAACGATTATGCGGTTTCACAATGGAAAGGTTCAATTATTCTTTGTCCGTTGTCCGGAACCGGACAACACAACGAATGACTCACTCTCTGAGAAAAAAGAAAAAAACCTCACACTTTCAATTAAGTACAGTACGCAACACATTTAACACATATAATTATCAAATAATTCACCACATACCTAAACAAATAAAAAATAAATGAACAGGAATTATGCCCATCTCTACACGAATAAACACATCGACATTTAAAATAATAAAAACAGAAACAAACACGATAATGAATATAAATAATTTGCTATGCATGTGAATAAATTGCGCTAATGATTCAGCCTTTCACTACGGAAAATCCCGATATAACGCCAACTTTCGTAAACCACCCGCCCTCAGGTTCGGGTATACTACGGCCTTCGATTCCACAAACATCAGGCATACCATGACAGACCTAATCCAACGCCCTCGCCGCCTGCGCAAATCACCTGCGCTGCGCGCTATGTTTGAAGAGACAACACTGAGCTTAAATGACCTGGTGTTGCCGATCTTTGTTGAAGAAGAACTCGACGATTACAAAGCTATCGAGGCCATGCCCGGCGTGATGCGCATTCCAGAGAAGCATCTGGCGCGCGAAATTGAACGTATTGCGAATGCAGGCATCCGCTCGGTTATGACCTTTGGCATTTCTCATCACACCGATGACACCGGCAGCGATGCCTGGAAAGAAGACGGTCTGGTGGCGCGCATGTCGCGTATTTGTAAGCAGACCGTACCGGAGATGATCGTCATGTCCGACACCTGCTTCTGTGAATACACCTCGCACGGTCACTGCGGCGTATTATGCGAGCACGGCGTTGATAACGATTTAACCCTTGCCAATCTCGGCAAACAGGCGGTCGTTGCCGCCGCTGCGGGTGCAGATTTCATCGCCCCTTCCGCCGCAATGGACGGCCAGGTGCAGGCGATTCGTCAGGCGCTGGACGCGGCGGGCTTTACCGATACCGCGATCATGTCCTACTCCACCAAATTTGCCTCCTCTTTCTATGGCCCATTCCGTGAAGCCGCCGGTACAGCGTTGAAAGGCGATCGTAAAACCTATCAGATGAACCCGATGAACCGTCGGGAAGCGATCCGCGAATCGCTGCTCGATGAAGCCCAGGGCGCAGACTGCCTGATGGTCAAACCGGCTGGCGCATACCTCGATATTCTGCGCGATATCCGCGAGCGCACCGAGCTGCCGATTGGCGCTTATCAGGTCAGCGGTGAATACGCGATGATCAAATTTGCAGCCCTCGCGGGTGCAATAGATGAAGAGAAAGTGGTGCTGGAAAGCTTAGGCTCGATCAAACGCGCTGGCGCGGATCTTATCTTCAGCTACTTCGCGCTGGATCTGGCTGAGAAAAAAATCCTGCGCTAATCTCTTTGTTGCCGGACGGCGGCTTCGCTTTATCGGGCATACTGCTCCAAGGCCCGATAAATGAAGCGTCTCCGGTAATCATCCCGCCCGATAAAACGGCTTGTCTCCCAAAATTGTCGCCCGGTGCATAATGCGCCGCTGGGGCAGATAATCCGCATTCGCATAATGCTGCGTCACGCGATTATCCCAAATCGCCACATCGTTGGGCTGCCAACGCCAGCGCACCTGGAACTCCGGTTTAGTGCTATGCGCGAACAAAAAGCGCAGTAACGTCTCGCTCTCTTTTTCCGTCACATCGACAATTCGCGTGGTAAATCCTTCATTTACGAACAGCGCCTGCTTCCCACTCACCGGATGCGTGCGCACCACCGGATGCAACAAGGGTGGATGCTTCGCCACCGCCTCTCGCCAGCGCTGATGCTCCTCTGGCGTCTGGCGGTATTTATATTCCTGGAAGGATTTACGAAAATCATGCTCTGCCCGCAGGTCGCTCAGCAACTGGCGAAACGGCTCAGATAACGCGTCATAAGCGGCAATCCCGCTGCTCCACAGGGTGTCTCCCCCAGTCGATGGCAGCGCTTTTGCCGCCAGAATCGCGCCCGCTGGCGGCGTGTCGATAAAGGTCACATCGGTGTGCCAGTTGTCGTTATCCGGCGGATTATCGTTATGAGTATCCAGCACGATAATCTCTTCAACCCCTTCGGCATGCGGATAGACAGGGTGAATATGCAGATCGCCAAAACGCAGCGCCAGCGCCCGCTGTTGTTGTGGCGTAATCACCTGCTCACGCAGAAACACCACCTGATAGCGCAGGACGGCGTGATAAAGCTGTTCAAACTGATTATCGCTCAGCGGACGCGTCAAATCCGCACCGGTGATTTGTGCGCCAATGTTCGGCCCCTGCGGGGTAATGCTCAGACGTTCACTCATTGTACTTCTCCATGCCAGGGCGTCAGGCGGCGCTGAAGCGCGCGCAGACCCAGTTCTAAAATAAACGCGATAACGGCAATCACCGCGATCCCCGCCAGCACCACATCCGTTGCCAGAAACTCACCGGCTGACTGCACCATAAATCCTAAACCTCGCGTGGCAGCAATCAGCTCTGCGGCCACCAGCGTCGACCAGCCCACGCCAAGCCCGATACGCAACCCTGTGAGTATCTCCGGCAATGCCCCCGGCAAAATAACAAACCACAGCACCTGCGTACGACTGGCACCCAGCGACTGTGCGGCACGCACTCTCACCTGCTGCGCGCTTTTAACTCCCGCCAGCGCCGACATCGCGACAGGGGCGAAAATCGCCAGATAGATCAGCAGGATCTTGGAGGTCTCACCAATGCCAAACCAGATCACCATCAGCGGCAAATAGGCCAAGGGCGGAACCGGACGATACAGTTCAATGATCGGATCGAGAATGCCGCGCATCGTCGGACTCAGCCCCATAGCGATCCCAACCGGAACGCCGAGCAGCACCGCCGCCAGCAGCGCGATAATAATACGCGTCAGACTCGCCGCCAGATGCTGCCACAGCGTGGCATCCATAAACCCCTGCGGCCCGGCAATAACCATCAGTTTTTGCAAAACCTGGCCCGGCGGGGGTAAAAACAGCGGACTGATTAACTGCAGCGCCGACACCGTCCACCACACCGCCAGAATGACGACCAGCGTACCGAAGCTTAAAGTAATCTGCCGCGAGAACGGCCAACGCCAGTTCAGCGCGCGCTGGCGGCGGGGTTTATCATTCATCACTACGCTCATGAGAATGCCTCCCTTTGTTCAAAGACACGACCTAACACATACTCGCGCATGGCGATAAACTGCGGGTCGGACTTAATGCTGCGGCTCGGCTCTCCTGCCACAAAGCGACGGGCGAAATTCAGCGGCAGACGCTCCAGTACCCGGCCAGGGCCAGGCGACAGCAATACCAGCTCCGTTGCCATAAATACGGCTTCTTCAATATCGTGAGTAATCAACAGCACCTGTTTGCCTGTCTCATGCCACAACTTCAGCAACAGGGTTTGCATCTGCTCGCGGGTAAAGGCGTCGAGCGCGCCAAAAGGTTCATCCAGCAACAACAGCTGCGGGTTGGCAGCCAACGCCCGCGCAATGCCGACGCGCTGACGCTGCCCGCCGGAGAGCTGCCAGATAAAACGTTTACCCGCATCCTCCAGCCCAACTTTCTGCAACATCTCACGCGCGATTCGTTGACGCTGGGGCTTCTCCATCCCCGCCAGTTGCAGCCCGAAGGCCACGTTGTCTTGCACGTTGCGCCAGGGCAGCAGGCCTTCGCTCTGGAACACAACCCCGCGCTCTGCGCCCGGACCTTCAACCTTGTTGCCTGCCAGCATAATGTTGCCGTGCTGATACGGCACAAACCCGGCAATCAGATTTAACAGCGTGGTTTTTCCGCAACCAGAAGGGCCGAGTACCACCAGCAGTTCGCCGCTATCGAGCGTCAGATTGATATCCTCCAGCACCGGTTTTCCCCCGTAGCTGGCGGCAAGATGTGAGATTTGCAGCATCAGCGCCTCCTTATTTATTGCACGAAGCGATCGGTCACGTACTGGCTGTAATCCGTCGCGACGGCGGGGACTTTGCCCTGCTCTTTGAGGAACTGCGCGGTGTCGATAATCGCTTTATTCACCGGGCCGGTTAGCTCTGCGATCTGCTGTTGTGCCGTCAAATAAGTGTTACCCTTCACCAGCCCCGGCACATCCGCCTCCGGTACGCCGCTTAAACGCGACAGTTTGTTGATATTCTCCGGCTGCTTCAGCCATTCATCGGGATTAGCGATATAAGACTGCTGGGCGTCAATGGCGCTTTTGGCAAAGGCTTTCACCACCTCAGGATGCTTCTCGGCAAAATCTTTGCGCACCACCCACACGTCCAGCGTCGGTGCGCCCCACTCGCCAACCTGCGATGAGTCGGTTAATACTTTGCCGTCTTTTTCCAGCGCGTTTACCGCCGGCGCCCAGACATAGGCACCATCAATATCTCCGCGCTGCCAGGCGGCAATAATCGCGGGTGGCTGCAGGTTCACAATCTCCACCTGCCCTGCTTTGATACCCCAGTGTTTCAACGCCGCCAGCAGGCTGTAATGGGTCGTGGAGATAAACGGCACGGCAATACGCTTACCCATCAAATCTTGCGGCTTACTGATGTTTTTCTTCACCACCAGCGCTTCAGAATTGCCGAGTTTTGACGCCAGCAGAAAAACCTCGATAGGCACCTGCTGGCTGGCAGCGACCGCCAGCGGGCTGGAGCCAAGATTACCGATCTGCACATCACCGGATGCCAGCGCACGGACGATGCTCGCCCCGCTGTCGAATTTGCGCCAGTCAACGGTAGCCCCGCTCTCTTTAGCAAAGGTGTTATCCGCTTGCGCCACTTTGGCGGGTTCGGCGGAGGTCTGATAAGCAACGGTGACGTTCACCGCCTGGGCCTGAAATGCGACGAATGCCAGTGCGGCAAGAAGTGCGTTACGCGATGAAATAGCCATGATTGTCTGCTCCCCTGTCTTGTTATGCGGGCAGTATTTCGTTGCGGCACAATTTGATAAAGGAATTAAAAATTCTGGCTAATAGCGATCTGTTTTTAGAAAAAAAGCGGCAATGCTTAGCCCGGAAATGCATTTGATTGCAAATCGGCAAATTATTGCGATTTTGTTACATTCGTTACATATCCGCGCCTCGGGGATTGCCAGCGCGACGCTGGCAGGCATCATAGACGCCATTGTCAGGCAAGAGAGCAAGATCATGATTCATGTTGTGCTGGTGGATGACCATGTGGTGGTGCGTTCCGGCTTTGCGCAATTACTCAGTCTCGAAGACGATCTCAATGTCACCGGCCAGTACAGCAGCGCGGCCCAGGCGTGGCCTGCATTACTGCATGATGACGTCAACGTTGCGGTGATGGATATCGCCATGCCGGATGAAAATGGCCTGAGCCTGTTAAAACGACTGCGGGCGCAGAAGCCCGGTTTTCGCGCCATTATTCTCAGCATCTATGACTCACCCACGTTTGTGCAAAGCGCACTGGATGCCGGTGCCAGCGGTTATCTGACCAAACGCTGCGGACCGGAGGAACTGGTGCAGGCGGTACGATCGGTTGGTATGGGCGGGCATTATCTGTGCGCCGACGCGCTGCGGGCGCTACGCGGCGGCGAACAGCCCGCGCAGGTACTGGAGGTACTGACCCCACGCGAGCGCGAAGTGTTTGATCTGCTGGTCAAAGGCGACAGCGTAAAAGAGATCGCCTTCAAGCTCGACCTCAGCCATAAAACGGTGCACGTACATCGTGCGAACGTGCTGGGCAAACTGCAATGCCACAGCACCATCGATCTGGTGCATTTTGCACTCGACCACCAGTTGCTGACGGGGCATTAATGTCGCGTAGCCTTCGTCATTGGGTTATTTCTCTGTTTATTCTGCTGGCCTGGGGATCGGGCTGGCTGATGCTGTGGACGCTGGGGTTTTACCTGACCCACAACGGCCAGCAGGCAGCGCTATTCCTGCCGCACGGCGTCTATCTCGCGCTGCTGATCCTGCTTTCTCGCCGTTACTGGCCCGCGCTGGTACTGCCGCCAGTGCTGATGCTGTTCTGGCTGCACAGCGAGCAATTAGTGAATGGCTATATCCTGCTGGCTGCGCCGTTGATTTGCCTGATCCCGGCGAGTATCGGCCAGTCATACTGGCACCGCTTCCCCCTTTACTGGCAGCGCTTAACGCTGCTGCTGGCCGCGGTAACGATCACGTCATTGCTCAATACCCTCCTGCTTTCACCGTTTATCCAAAGTCCGGCAACGTTAATTGGCCTGGCGTCGTTTACCGGCGGCGTGCTGCTGACGCCGTTTGTCTATCTGATCTATGAATTTCTGCGCCAGCAGCACCGCTATCATTTGCTCGGACTGGATACCAGCAATCCCCCGCTGCGCACCTCGCTTATCATCTGGTGCAGCCTGTTTTTCATTATTGGCATAGGCACCCAGATGGTGCTGTCACCGGAGATCGAGCGCCTGCTACTGATCGTGGTGTTCTTACCGAACGTGGTGATGGCGTGGAAATTTGGCTGGCAGGGCGGCGTGTTGTCCGGACTGCTCGGCAGCATGATGATCACCATCGCCCGGCAAATCGGCGTCGGGTTTAGCAATTTACTGGAGCTGGAGATTTTCCTCGCCACCCAGGCGCTGCTGGGCATAGGGCTGGGGATCGCTATCAGCCGCCAGCAGCATCTGGCGCAAAACCTGCACCATTATCGCCAGCGTCTGGAAGCCGAACTGGCAGCGCGACGCGCGCTGACCGAACAACTGATCCGCACCGAAGAAAATACACGCAAAAGCCTGGCGCGGGAGCTGCACGACGAAATTGGTCAGAACATCACCGCCATTCAAATTCAGTCGCAACTGGTCAAGCGCGCGCCGGGTCGCGAGCAAACGCTTGAAGCGGCAAATCAGATCAACGACCTTGCCCGGCGCATTCACCACTCCACCCGCCAACTGTTGCGCCAGCTACGACCGCCCGCGCTCGATGAACTGGCCTTTAAAGATGCGCTGCATCATCTGGTGAATGAATTTGCCTTTGCCGAACGCGGCATTCGCTGTTGGTTTGACTATCAGCTTGAAACTACGCCAGAAAATGAAACGGTGCGTTTCACACTGTATCGCCTGCTGCAGGAGTTGCTTAATAACGTCTGTAAACATGCCGACGCCAGCGAAGTGTCGATTACGCTGCGCCAACAGGAACACCGCGTGTTTCTGCACGTCGCTGACAACGGCGTAGGTATTCTCGCGAAGAAAATCCCCGGCTTCGGTATCCAGGGGATGCGTGAGCGGGTCAGCGCCCTTGGCGGCGAACTGACGCTCGAATCGCACAACGGCACGCGGGTAATTGTTAACCTGCCCACAAATTTGCAACAAATCAGCCGTTAACCAGGAAAAAGTCTTAGTCACTGCGGACTTTATCTCATCCCATTTTGCTTTCACTTTCCTATAGTCAGCACAAACGGAGGCTGCCATGCATGTACGTGCATCACGCGAAACAGACCAACAATACCGGGCGCTACGCCCCCGGCTGCTGATGTGTATGGTGATTGGGTACGCCGCGTTTTATCTGACGCGCAAAAGCGTTAACTACGTCCTCCCGGCGCTGCAAACGGATCTGGGTCTGGATAAAGGCGATATCGGCCTGCTGGGATCGCTGTTTTATCTGACCTATGGCCTGTCGAAATTCACCGCCGGACTATGGCATGACAGCCACGGACAGCGCGCATTTATGGGCATTGGTCTGTTTGCCACCGGCGTTTTAAACGTGCTGTTCGCCTTTGGTGAATCGCTGACGCTGCTCCTGGTGGTCTGGACGCTGAATGGATTTTTTCAGGGCTGGGGCTGGCCGCCCTGCGCCCGACTACTGACTCACTGGTACTCGCGCAACGAACGCGGCTTCTGGTGGGGCTGCTGGAATATGTCGATCAACATCGGTGGGGCTATCATTCCGCTGATTAGCGCCTTTGCCGCCCACTGGTGGGGTTGGCAGGCCGCCATGCTGGCTCCGGGGATAATCAGCATGGCGTTAGGCATCTGGCTCACCCTGCAACTGAAAGGCACGCCCCGGGAAGAAGGCTTACCCACGGTTGGAGAATGGCGGCAAGACCCGCTGGAGCTGCGTCAGGAACAGCAAAGCCCGCCGATGGGGCTGTGGCAAATGTTGCGCACCACCATGCTGAAGAACCCGATGATCTGGCTACTCGGCGTGTCATATGTGTTGGTTTATTTGATCCGCATTGCGCTCAACGACTGGGGCAATATCTGGCTGACGGAAAGCCACGGTGTGAACCTGCTCAGCGCCAATGCCACGGTAATGCTGTTTGAAGTCGGCGGCTTGCTGGGGGCGCTGTTTGCCGGATGGGGATCGGATCTGCTGTTCAGCGGTCAGCGTGCGCCAATGATTTTGCTGTTCACGCTGGGGCTGATGGTCTCCGTCGCCGCGCTATGGCTGGCGCCAGTGCACCACTACGCGCTACTGGCAGTGTGTTTCTTTACCGTGGGCTTTTTTGTATTTGGCCCACAGATGCTGATTGGCCTCGCGGCCGTGGAATGCGGACATAAGGCGGCGGCAGGTTCAATTACTGGTTTTCTCGGGCTGTTCGCCTATCTGGGGGCCGCGCTGGCGGGTTGGCCGCTGTCGCTGGTCATAGAACACTACGGCTGGTCGGGAATGTTCAGTTTGCTCTCGGTTGCCGCTGTCTTTATGGGTTTATTGCTGATGCCATTGCTCATTGCGGGCATTTCCCCTTCTCTCAGTCAAAGGATAAAACAATGAAACTGACGCTTACCTCTACCCTAATTGCCTCCGCGCTGACGCTGGCAGCCTTCAGCAGTGCAGCTCAGGCGCAGGGTCGTCTGGTGGTGTATTGCAGCGCCACCAACGAGATGTGCGAAACCGAAACCAAAGCCTTCGGTGAAAAATATGATGTGAAGACTTCATTCATTCGCAACGGATCAGGCAGTACGCTGGCGAAAGTGGACGCTGAGAAGAAAAACCCGCAAGCGGATGTCTGGTACGGCGGTACGCTGGATCCACAGTCTCAGGCCGGTGAAATGGGTCTGCTGCAGCCGTATAAATCACCAAACCTCGAACAAATCATGGAGAAGTTCCTCGATCCGGCAAAAGTGAAAGGCAACCTCTCCTCGGCGGTTTATGTCGGTATTTTGGGTTTTGGCGTCAATACCCAGCGCCTGAAAGAGAAAAACCTACCGGTTCCAAAATGCTGGAAGGATCTGACCAAACCGGAATACAAAGGCGAAATCCAGATTGCTGATCCGCAAAGCTCCGGTACCGCCTATACCGCACTGGCGACCTTTGCCCAGCTGTGGGGGGAAGATCAGGCCTTTGACTACCTGAAACAGCTCAACGCCAACGTCTCCCAGTACACCAAATCCGGCATTGCCCCGGCGCGTAACGCCGCCCGTGGCGAAACGGCTATCGGCATCGGTTTCCTGCACGACTACTCGCTGGAAAAAGAACAGGGCGCACCGCTGGAGCTTGTCTCACCGTGCGAAGGTACCGGTTATGAAATCGGCGGTGTCAGCATCCTGAAAGGCGCGCGCAACCTCGATAACGCCAAACTGTTCGTTGACTGGGTGCTGTCGAAAGACGCACAAGAACTGGCGTGGAAGAAAGGTAAATCCTATCAGATCCTGACCAACACCACCGCCGAGACGTCCCCTAACTCGCTGAAGCTCGACGACCTGAAGCTTATCAATTACGACATGGATAAGTACGGCTCGACCGACGTACGTAAAGCCCTGATCAATAAGTGGGTCAGCGAAGTGAAGATGGGTAAATAACCCCAGATTTGCGTTCATTTGCCGGATACGGTCTCAACGCCAAATCCGGCCTGAAATACCGGAACCGCTATGTCACACACACTTGCACTCCATCCCGTGAAAAAACGGGATGCGATATTTCTTTGGATTTTGCTCGGCTGGCTGGCGTTCGCCCTGCTGCCGAGCTGGAGCCTGGATTACGGTCTGCTGGAGTCGACGCGCGAAGAAATACTCGCCGCCTACGGCTGGTCACAGTTCAATATCAGTTGGCTCTGGTATCTGCTGCCAAGCCTGCTGCTGGTGCGCCCGTTCCATGAAGCCAGACGCGAGCAGCGCAGCCGCCATTATTTTGACGCGGGCTGGGCGTTTTTCTGTATGGCCTTTATCGTCGCCAGCGCCACCCTTGAGGGACGCGGCTTAGGCTATGCCACCATCGTGCTATTTGTGGCACTTGGTGCAATCATGACCCTGGCGCTCACCCGTCTGGAATGGCTGGGCGGCGACCGTTTCGTCATCGGCTCGCTCACCGCGATTGTCGCGCTGATCGGCATTTTTATCGTCTGGCCAAGTATCGCTATTTTCATTCCGATGTTCACCAACGACGCCGGGGAATTTGCTCCGCTGGCGTTTATGAATGTGCTGTCGCAGGCGCATATCATTCAGGTGATCCTCAACTCGATTATGCTGTCGATTGCCGTCGGCGTCGGCTGTACCTTCTTTGGCCTGGTGCTGGCTATTTACACCACCCGTATTGCGAAACGCAGCGCCATTATCGGACGTATTTTCTCGATTCTGCCAATCGTCACCCCGCCGTTTGTGGTGGGTTTAGGCGTCACGCTGATGATGGGACGCTCCGGTTACCTCACCGAATTTATGGTCGAATGGTTTGGTTTGACCAACACCAACTGGCTGTACGGTTTTACCGGCATCTGGCTGGCGCAGGTGCTGGCCTTCACCCCGATGGCGTTTATGATCCTCGACGGGGCGATCAAAACCATTCATCCGTCGCTGGAGGAGGCGTCATACACCCTGCGCGCCAGCCGCTGGCAAACCTTTAACGGCGTGTTTGTCCCGCTGCTAAAACCGGCGCTGGCAAACGCCTTTTTAATTGTGGTGGTGCAGTCGCTGGCCGACTTCAGTAACCCGCTGGTGCTTGGCGGTAACTTTGACGTGCTGGCAACGCAAATCTACTTCTACATCACCGGTTCCCAGCTCGACTACCAGGCCGCCAGTACGCTGGGTGCCTTCCTGTTGCTGTTCTCGCTGCTGGTGTTCTGCGTGCAGTACATGTGGATTGGTAAACGCTCGTACGTCACCGTTTCCGGTAAATCCTATCGGGGCGACGTGCAGCCGCTGCCGGTAACGCTGGTATGGAGCGTGGTCGCGCTGCTGGCGGTGTGGATTGCCTTTAACGCCCTGCTCTATGGCAGCATTTTCTACGGCAGTTTCACTGTTAACTGGGGCGTGGACTACACCCTGACGCTGGCGAACTTTACCAAACTGTTCGGTCAGGGAATGAGCGACGGCGCGTGGCCTTCACTGCTCGACACCCTGCTCTACGCCGGGATTGCCGCGCCGATCACCGCCATCTTCGGCCTGCTGATCGCATGGGTAGTGGTGCGTCAGCAGTTTAAAGGCAAAAAGACCATCGAGTTCACCACTATGCTGTGCTTTGCCGTTCCGGGCACCGTAGCGGGCGTGTCGTACATTCTGGCCTTTAACAGCGCCCCGGTATACCTCACCGGCACTGCCGCCATCGTGATTATCTCAATGGTGATGCGTAACGTCCCGGTCGGTATCCGGGCGGGCATTGCGGGCTTAGGCCAAATCGATAAATCGCTGGATGAAGCCTCGCTCAGCCTGCGCGCCGGTTCCCTGCGCACTATTACGCACATCCTGTTGCCGCTGCTGCGCCCGGCTATCCTCTCAGCGCTGATCTACAGCTTTGTGCGCGCCATTACCACCGTCAGCGCCATTGTGTTCCTCGTCACGCCGGATACCCGCGTGGCCACAGCTTACATCCTGAACCGCGTAGAAGACGGCGAATACGGCGTGGCGATCGCCTACGGATCCATTTTGATCGTGGTGATGCTGGCGATTATTTTCATCTTTGACTGGCTGATCGGTGAATCACGTACCTCCCGTTCAAAAGCCAAAAACCAGGCGTAATGGAGCGCACTATGACTCAGAAAAATTTCGTTGAACTGCGCAACGTCACTAAACGATTTGGCAGCAACACGGTTATCGACAATATCAATCTCACCATTCCGCAGGGGCAAATGGTAACGCTGCTCGGCCCGTCCGGCTGCGGTAAAACCACCATATTGCGTCTGGTTGCCGGGCTGGAAAAACCGAGCGAAGGACAGATTTTCATTGATGGCGAAGACGTCACCCATCGCTCTATTCAGCAGCGTGATATCTGTATGGTGTTTCAGTCATATGCCCTGTTCCCGCACATGTCGTTAGGGGAGAACGTCGGTTATGGCCTGAAGATGCTCGGCGTGTCGCGCGCGGAGGTGAAAACCCGCGTCAAAGAGGCGCTGGCGATGGTGGATCTGGAAGGATTTGAAGACCGCTTTGTCGATCAGATCTCCGGCGGTCAGCAGCAGCGCGTGGCGCTGGCTCGCGCGTTGATCCTCAAACCGAAAGTGCTGCTGTTTGATGAGCCGTTAAGTAACCTGGACGCCAACCTGCGTCGCAGCATGCGCGACAAGATCCGCGAGCTGCAAAAGCAGTTTGATATCACCTCGCTGTACGTCACCCACGATCAGAGCGAAGCCTTTGCGGTTTCCGATACCGTACTGGTGATGAACAAAGGACACATCATGCAGATCGGCTCGCCGCAGGATCTCTATCGCCAGCCCGCCTCCCGCTTTATGGCGAGCTTTATGGGCGACGCCAACCTGTTCCCGGCCACCTTCAGCGACAGATACGTTGATATCTACGGCTATCATCTGCCACGCCCACTGCACTTTAGCGCTCAAGGCGAGGGGATGGTAGGCGTGCGCCCGGAAGCGATCACGCTCAGCGATCGCGGCGAAGAGAGCCAGCGCTGCGTGATCCGCCACGTCGCCTACATGGGGCCGCAGTATGAGGTCACGGTGGAGTGGCACGGACAGGAGATTTTATTGCAGGTCAACGCTACGCGTCTGCAGCCGGACGTCGGCGAGCAGTATTATCTCGAAATCCATCCGTACGGCATGTTTGTGCTGGCGGATGCGGCATAGAGTGTTACCTATGTTTCCGGTTCATACCGTATCGCCATCCGGCTAAAAAGGCCCGATGGCGGCTTACGTCTTATCGGGCCTGGGCCTGAACCTGAACTTTTAACGCCGCAATATCCGCAGGCGTGGTGCGACAGCACCCGCCAATCAATCGTGCGCCAGCGGCCTGCCACTGTGGCAGATAATCCGCCAGTTGCGCACAAGACTCACCGTGGTGATGCCAGGTTTTGCTCGCGGCATCGTACTGCTCGCCGGAATTCGGATACACCACCAGCGGCAGCGCCGTTAAGCCGTGTAAATACTGCAACGCAGTGGTGGTGTTTTCCAGCGCAATGCAGTTAATGCCTAAGGCCACCACCTGCGGATAATCCGCCAGCAACGCGACCACGTCACGCAGCGGCGTACCGTCGCTCAGGTGTTCGCTGTCACGCAGAGTAAATGAGAACCAGGCTCGTGCACGCGGGTACGCGGTCAACAGCTCAGCCAGTGCGCCAATCTCGACAAAATTCGGCAGGGTTTCGCAGGCCAGCAGATCGGCCCCGGCATCCAGCAATGCTTCCACGCGCGGGCGATGAAAAGCCTGGAACGCCTCGGCGCTGCGCTGGTAATCGCCACGGTATTCAGAGCCGTCCGCCAGATACGCGCCGTAAGGTCCGACAGATCCCGCCACCAGCAGCGTGCCCGCCTGCGGGTTCTCAGCCAGATACGCTTCACGCGCTTTACGCGCCAGCTCCACGCTTTTGCCAATCAACGCTTTCGACTGCGCTTCATCCAGGCCACGCGCGGCAAAGCCCGCCGGTGTCGCCTGATAGCTGGCGGTGATCGCGCATTGCGCCCCCGCCCGGTAATAATCAA
>Ga0153982_1000031_pt1 | contig 88123 bp, 89 predicted proteins | sample TSGA066MetaG_FD_104743 | JGI IMG/M metagenome (GOLD analysis project Ga0153982, IMG submission 104743) | Attine ant fungus gardens microbial communities from Georgia, USA - TSGA066 MetaG | ecosystem: Host-associated > Fungi > Mycelium > Unclassified | place: USA: Georgia, Alexander Wildlife...
GCCAGGCCGTTAAAACCGTTTCTCATATCGGTGATACCAGCGACCAGCCAGATCTTTGTCCCTGATGGTAATGGGATCAACGTTTGAGCTCCTGTATCAGCAGGTTCAGGATATTTTCGCTAATGGCACCATTCAGACGGAGTCCGTGCCGGAACGTCACTTCACAGCAGATATTGAGTGATTCAGGTGCCGCAGCAGCTACAGGTTGTGACAGTGAGGAGGTTGCAGGAACAACATCTTCGGCATCAAGTGTTATCGGGAGTAGCTCAGGCACGCTGTTTTCTGTTGTTGAAGGAGGACGTAGTTTTCCTTCGCGCCAGTACTGACGCCACTTGAACAACAGATTATCGTTGATCCCATGCTCACGAGCGAGTTGCGCTACGGAGATCTCTGGTCGATGCGAGAGTTCAACCATTTTGATTTTGAACTCAACGGGATAATTAGGGCTTTTTTTACGCACTGCGGATAATGATTTCATGGATAGCGTCCACCATATTTGGTGTCCACTATCCTCTCAGGAATTTCAGGATCTGCCAGACGGTGCTGAGACGACGCTTACGCGTCTGGCTGAACAGGAAGCACTGAACAGCATCCTGCTGGAAAAGCTGGCCGACCGTGAACGCGAAATCGACCATCTGGAAGAGGCGCTTCAGGGCTATGTGCTGACTGACTGCAAGCTCCATGCTGATGACACGCCTGTCCCGGTGTTGTTGCTTGGTAATAAGAAAACGAAGACCGGGCGCTTATGGACGTACGTTCGTGATGACCGTAACGCCGGGTCAGGGCTGGCACCGGCAGTGTGGTTCACCTACAGCCCGGACAGAAAAGGCATCCACCCGCAGAGCCATCTTGTGGGCTTCAGCGGCATTCTGCAGGCGGATGCGTACGCAAGGTTCAACGAGCTGTACCGCAATGGACAGATAACGGAAGCAGCCTGCTGGGCTCACGCCCGCCGCAAGATCCACGATGTGCACGTTCGCGCGCCCTCGGCGCTGACGGAGGAGGCCCTGAAACGGATCGGCGAGTTGTACGCTATCGAAGAAGCCATACGCGGCCTCCCTGCAACAGAGCGGCTGGCAGCCAGGCAGTCCCGTAGTAGGCCGCTGCTGATATCCCTGCATGAGTGGTTGGTGGAGAAAAGCGCCGCTCTGTCGAAAAAATCCCGGCTGGGCGAGGCGTTCGCTTACCCAAATTCAGTAAGCCACTATAATCCATTAACTTATATCGAATCGGTGAAGCCCTATATCCTCATGAACCAGTACCTGATATCCCGGATAGTCCATGATAAAGGCGTTTCCTAACGACCACTTTGCTCTAAGGAATACCACCATATCCTCCGCTTCCGGCAGAAGCCCCTTCAGTGTCTGTGACTTGCTCCACTGTGTGATATCTATCCGGGTAAGATGAAGTGCCCGTGGCATTCCCTGCCAACAAAACTCCAGACCGTCTGATGTCTGTATAATCAGCTTGCCCCCGAAGTCATTTAAATCTGCTCTGACGCCATCATAACCACCAACCGCTAAGTGACTAAAGCTGAGGGGGTACGTCGAATCCTGTTCCGGCTGTAACTGCATACTGGTCCCTTTATATCGGATAAGATTCAGCCCGGATTTTGAGGACAATAAGATTAAAACTTTATCATGCGGCTCAGAGGGAACCTCATAAAGGTTATTGCCTCCTCCTGATTCAATTCGGGCTCCGCCCGGCCCTGCATAAAAAATATTATCCCCATTACCGCCCTTAATAATGTCATAGCCCGCTGGCGTACCCATCACCGTGTTGATATTTCGCTGCGTCAGGGTTATTGTCCCATGCCCAAGGGTCAGATCTTGTTCATCCTGCCGGGACAAATCCAGAGTGATGGAGGAAGGACTGCGAAGCTGCTGAAAAGACAATTCGTTACGGGCACCGGGGGCGCCAATAATACTGTAGCTACCGGTCCTTCCAGCGAAAACTCTCATACCAGGTTGACCTCCCACAATTTCAAAACTGCGCGGTCCTCTCACTGTCTCCGGGCTACCCGGCGGTACCACAATATTAATGAAACTTTCCCCGGTTTTTAGCCAGCTGCCAGAGTCAGTCACTTTTCCTTGCGCAATAAGGTGGCCATTTCTTGCATCCCGCCAGACTCCCGTTCTGGCATTCATGGGCATATTCACGTCTGAGACCCACGTCCCGGGCGCAACCGGGATATGCGTCGGCCACTGAAGTCCTGCATAGTCCCGGGCTATTTGCTGGCGGGACTGGTTTATCAGGGAAAACTCTTTTTCAGCCCTTTCTTTGTCAGTGGGAGCTTGGATCTGAATGGACACCTCCCCCCTGGCCTGCTGGTACAGTTCAGCCAGCGTCCGGACGAAGTCCTGCGAGAACATAACCAGCTTTGTCTGACTGCGACTGAGGGGTAACCTTTCTCCCTCTTCCTGCGCCGTCTGGCGGAGCATAACAGTCCGTGTGCTGTTGTTGCTCTGAGCCGTTATCGTGAAGACATCGTCTGAAAATACGAGCCGGACATCTGCAGGAGGGGTGCGGGAGAACAATCCCGTGATATCAATCTGCTCTGTAGCCCGTACATCATCACGCAGATACAGGGTGACCGGATTGAGATTGTCGGCGTTCAGTATATAGCGGCTCCCGGAAGACCCCAGCACTGTAGCGTCGTATCCCGAAGGAAGACATATCCGTGCATCAGCATCATACACCAGATAAAAAAGCCCTTCCCGCTGGCTCAGCCAGACCTGATATCCCGGATAGTCCATGGTAAGCTTATCCATCAGCGCCCATCCGTGCTTCAGTAAGGCAGCGATGATTGACTCCGGAGCAGGCTGTGCCTGTGTTGGGGTCTCATACTGGCCCCACTGACGGGCATCCAGACTGGCTACCTGCAGACCCGGTAGGGTTGCGTTCCAGTAGGCTTCCAGACTGTCCGGGGTTTTTAATATAATTTTTCCGGAGAAATCGGCTAACTTTGCGCCGTCATTACCGATGATCTTAATAGAATTAGTTGGATGTGTTGTATTGGTGTTACGATAAATAAGCTTAATTTCCTGCTCTGATAGCTGAAAACTCTCTGGCTTAAAGTGCGCGGAGCCTCCCCGGTAATAGATAACATGCTGTTTTGAGCCGGGAGATATTCCTATCGTGCTCAGCGTAGCCCGGTCACGTGTATTTTCCTCATCAGAGATCACGTACATATTTTCGCCTCCCCCTGAAGCGATTACGTTGCGACCGAGCCCCAGATGAAAAACATTATTTTCGTCATTACCCTGGATAAGATTATGCCCATACTTTGTCCCGACAACGGTATTGATGTTTTTCTGAACCAGGCTCATGGTTGGCCAGTCGGGCGTCCTGCCCCTGCCGCCTTCTTTTCTTACATCATAATGTAAAGTTGTGGTCAGTACGTTTTGTTTCAACGGCGAGGATAAATTTAAAGCCATATCCATAGCATAGGGTATGTTCCAGAAAGACAGCGTATTTGATACTCCTTGCTGACCTATGATTTTATAATTCCCCAGGTTTCCGGCATAGGCAGTAATATCTCCGACTCCACCCAAAATATAGAAGTTATAACCGCGGTACTTGTCAAGTATATGGTCTTGTTTCCTGATATTCAGACTCTCTACTATAGGGAACCCCACCATCAAAGGTTTATCTCCTCCGACGATCCCACTGCTCTGGTAAGTTGCGCTCAACAGAGGGATATCACTACGGGCTGTTTCTTCATAGTGAAAATATGATTTCCTGATAACTTCTGTATTGGCCTGCAGTTTTTCCCCAAATCCCATCTGTATCGTATGGTAATCCCCCGCAGGGATTTGCGGAATTACCGCCGGCCAGCGGCTGTTTGCATACCCGCGAACCAAGTATTGATCCGCCAACGGCCAGACGTCATAAGAACGGTAAGCGGTATCAGGTCTGTAAGGATCCTGATACTTGGTTATCCAGTTATAGGCCTGGGCATTCATCACCTGTCGGTCCGAAAGTTCGGGACGGCTGCCAAAATCCTTTCCACTGTTGACGGATGCATAGCCGGTTAGACGTGGGGGATTTTCATTCATATGCAGCCAGGCTTCACCCAGGACTTTGTTCCCGGATAAATCCAGAACGCCGGCTTTCGGGTCGGCTTTCAGAACGTTTCTGGCTCCTTCATCAAGAAATTTTTTGGTTTCCAGCCATGCCTCCCGCAGTTTTCTCTCCTGTGCTTTCCTGCGGATAGAGTCAGAAATCAGACCACCAATATAGGATAAGGGGGCGGCAATTACAGCCAGAGGAGGGTATGCAACAGATGCCACCATCAGGGCCGTTGACACAGTAGCAAAACCCACGTCGACCCCTGCTGCGAGCCGCTCATCATAATCGGTCGCATGCATATAACTCTTGACACTTTCGCCCAAAGACCAGAGGTTGATGGCAATGTCTATCACCGGGAATTTCAGCACGTTTGCAGCCTTTGACAGGTAGCGTCCGGCTGTCCCGCCAATCCGGGCTGCCATTTTTTGGGCATAGGCGGCCACCAGTCCTTCCAGGCGGGCACCGGAGACCCCCGGGTTATAGACCCTGTTCCCCACGGCTTTCAGTATGCCGCCAAGCAGCTTGTCAGCCAGATTTTTAACATCCATCGCTGCGCCGGCATGTGACAGGGCGCTGACATGCTCACCACTCTGTAACAGACGGGTATACTGCACCAGTCCGATAATGGATAACATGCCGTCGATGTTCGACCTGTCCATCATATCTGATAGTTTCTTCATCCCCTTGTCGAAGGCTTTAAACACTTTTAGGGCTCGGATATCCAGACTATGCCGCTGCCCGGCGATGTCGGTGATTTTCACCCGAATGGTCCCGGCAGCGTCGTCCGGAAACAGAAAGTTGTCAACACGGGCAACAGTGTTTTCCATACTCAGCCCTTTTTTCTGTAACTGCACATTCAATTGTTGGGTGAGATCGAGGAGCATCAACTTCATGTTCTGCTTCTTCTGATGAAGACGCTTTAAGAATGGCAGTATCTCCGATGGCGCTGTCTGTATCTGCGCTGTTTTCATCGACGGAGTATCGACCTGAAGGCCGGTAGCCTCCAGAACTGCATTTAGCTGATGAGCCTGGGAGGAGGACACCGCGGTGCTGTCGAGATACTGCTGTAAAACACGTCCATCTATCTTCATATTATGGAGGTCGCTGAGATCCGTCTGCGGGCTGATACGTGAGTTCCCCGCCATGGCCCCCATATCGTAGAGCAGTTTTCTGGACACCTCGATATTCCCGAGCCTCACAGAGTCCGGCTGAGAGATAATCTGGTCCACAGTGGTGTCGTGTGTTTCACGGGTGAGTATCCCGCTCTGGTGATCCGGAAGCCGGACCTCCATCCAGTCCCGATGCTCGGGGCTGAAATAGACAGTAATATCCCCCAGACCATATAAGGTCTGAAATTCAGGCTTCCTGGCCACAGCCTGAATAAAGGCAAACGCCTCCGGGAGCGTGGCGAACCTGCTGTGGCCGAAATTGGGGTCGGTAAGCCGCCAGCCGGTGTCCATCTGCTCTATCACCAGCGAATGTTTTTCGGTCGTCACAAGCAGCGTCGAGACCGCCCGTTTCTGAATTTCACGTGCCACCCTGTCGGGTGAATCCAGATTCAGACTGCTGAGCGGTGATCCGGACAGCTTTTCGTTCCCCCTGCGCTGTGCCGCCTCTACAGTCTCCAGCGTGCGGCGCAGGAAATCCTCATCATGGTCAGACAGCGGTAAACCATCGCGATGTCGGGTCTGAAAAAGGGCGCTGGCCTTCATCAGATTTTCCTGCAATATTTGATAGTGCTCCGGCTGACCAGCCGTTTCTGCATAAAGCAGCGACAGTCCCATACATTTCCCCTCCTGCGCAAACAGCAGACTTTGCGGATGGAAGGCTGTATCGGTACCGCCAGCGTTCCGGACGGCGCTGTCCCACAGCCCGGCGAAGCGGGTATAAAAATCCTCCCACTGCAGCAGCCGGAACTTACTGCTTTCAACCTGTCGTGTGGTTTCCGATATCACATCCTCCGGCCGGAAGGGAGGTGGTTCGTCCGACAAAGATGGATACAGGTATGCATCCTCCAGCTGTAATGAATTGGGACGGTGGTTATTCAGATTATTTTGCAGGGTCTGCGCGAGACTGGGAGCGTGCTTTTGTAGCAAAGGAATGGCCATCGCGCTGAAATCAGTCTGACCGGTCAGATAAAAATGAATATTGGACAGTGAAGGTAGTGGATTTTCCCCGACAAACCGGATGTATTGCTCCAGGCCAGAGTCACTCAGTATCCACTCCAGTCCCTGGCCGGCAAATTGTGCCCGGATGGTGGCAGGCGTCAGCGCATCACCACTCAGTCCACGAATTTGCAATAATGTCTCCATGTACCCTGTGAGCGCCTGCGGGAGCCATGCCTGTCTCGCCACAGCCATGATATGGTCAGAAGGCTCACCGTACCGGCCAGCGAACTCGACACCGGTTGCGGTCGGGACTGCCATAACCCCCGGCCAGTGTATCCGTTCCGATGGAGCCAGGTTCTTCAGGTCCGCTAACAGAGCCCGCCAGGCTGCTTTATCACTTTCGGGTCTATCCGGCGGTATAACATGTTCCGGATCGCTACCAGGCGGTGCCCACAGGGCATTAATCAGTTCGTTCACCACGCCGGGGTTCAGCTCTTCAGAAGGGAGATGTTTTTTCAGCAGAACGCTGGCCTTCTCCGACAGCACGAGGGACGGCACATCCGCCATAAACCAGCCGCCCTGACCTTCGGTCATCACGGCATAGCGGCGGAGTATATCCAGATCGGTATTGGCATAGCCACTGTTAAGCAGTCGGCTGTAAAAGCCGCTCTGTTGCGGACTTTTGAGGTTCAGCCTGACTTTGTGCTCAGGGGGGAGGTTACTCAGCTGGAGGGTGAGAGCTGCCTGCGTCAGCGGCTGAAACCGTGTCCGCCACAGACTCCCCAGCTCGGACTGAAGTGTCGGATAAAGATCTGAAAACGCCGCTCGTAAAGTCGGGCCGCCAGTCTCTTTCCCGTTCCAGCGGCCCATCTCCTTACGGGCAACGTGTTCCCCCTGTGCAAAGGTGTTTTCCACCACGTTTAACAAAAACGGGTTTCCCGTTATCTTGTTGAGGGTTTCTGAAAACGCCTGGGGATCACTGGGTCCTCCCGTAGCTTTTTTTAGCCACTGCTCCCTAAACTGGTTGACAAGCAAGGCCTGTTGCTCCGTCAGCCTTACCGTGGTGTCCTGCCCGGCCACAATACGTTGCAGCGCGTCGTTGGTATGGGCGATGGCCGAGCCATCCCGGATAAACCGCAGAGTCAGAGCATTATCATCCAGCCAGAGGGTTACGCCGGCAGTCCCTTCACTGCGAAGCAGGTGCCGGACTGCAGCCAGCATGTCACTGTCCGGGTCCGGTGAGCTTAGTTCAGGAAAGAGATGGATATGATCCGGCGTCGTCTGCGTGGTGGTACGAAAGGTTGCTTCCAGCTTTTGTTGCAGGATCCATACGCCCGTTTTCGCCATCTCTCCGGTCAACTGTCCGGAGAGCCGGGTGAGCGCCTTGTCCAGTCCGGATAGATCTTCAAGTGTGAGCGGCGTATCACTGTCATGGCGTCGGGCAAGTTGTTCGGCAAGCAGCTGTATTTCGGGCCATGCACGCTCTATGGCCGTATGGTCAGCCCCGGTGACCTGGGCAAACATCTGTCTGTTCAGTTGCCGCCAGTCCGTATCCGGTTGGAAGCGAGGCGGTGTCGACTCCCGCTGTTGCAGACGGCGAATAATCTTCTCCACTGTCTGCTGCTGTCGGGACACCCAGGTACTGGCCTGCTCAGCGGGCGTCAGGGAATTCATTCCGCCGGTAAAATGGGGAGCAAGTCTTGAACGAGCATCATGAATAATCTCGGTATCGACCTGATTGTTATAGAGTCTGAGTCTATCGCCAATCTGGAGTGTGTCGGTCTCTGCCAGCTCCTCACCGAGCGCGCCGAGCGTCTCTGCATATTTTTTTAAACCGTCAAATACAGCCTTCGGACCGGTTAAATAAATTGTACTGTCCATCGCTCCAGACAGAATACCGTCACTTCGGTACCCGTAAAATATGTTCTCTGGGGCATAACGGAACGATTCGGAGTCGATATCGGCGAGCACCGTGTCAATATTCTCCCCAGCATGAATACGTTGCCGGTGCTCTCTGCGTGTCGCCACGCGCTCACCGATGAGAGTAAGGGTCTCGGACAATGCACGACTATCGCGGTGTGCGAGAATACAGGCGTTAGATCCCTGTCCCGCTATACTGAGTATTTTAGCTCCATCCAGCAGCACCTGGTCATCTCTGAGGCGGAACAGGTACTTATCATTCAGGGTGGCAAGCTCACGCATGACGGCGTCCAGGGTCTTTACCTGCCCAGCGCTCAGAGCGGCACGAAAAGCCGTGTTTTCCGGTACCTCTGGTGCCAGACGAGCGGCGATCCGGGCGCTGAGGTCAATCAGGGCTTTCCTGCTCGTGGAGATAGTTTCCATGCCGTCCTGATTTTCGACAGCATAGATTATCCTCATGGCCGCATCTGAATAGTCCGGCATCAGGTCAACATCAACGTAAGTCCCCCCGAACTCTTTCAGGGCCAGAAGGCGCAGATAATCCGAGGCGCTGGCCAGATTACCTCGTAGTTCCATTTCCTGATGATAACCCAGCCTGAGCGTCGGACTCATGGTATCCAGCAGGGGAGCCACATCCTGAATTATAATCCGCTCACGACCAAATCGCGTTTTTAATGCGGAAATAAAGTCATGATTTTTCTTTTTGTTATCTGCAAGAGCTTTATCAAACAGGGAAAGCGTATTTTCGCCCACCTTCAGCCTGTCGCGCAGGTAATTTCTGCGCGTGGAGTCGGAGACGGAAAAGATATTCCGCTCATAAGCGTAAGTAAATAAATCATCCTGCAGGGTGAGTAACGACTTGTGAAATAACTCGTCATATTTTCGTGTTATCTTTTTTTGCTGAATATCAGACAACGACATCAGCCTGTCCGGAGTAACCAGGGGGGCCAGCTCCTCCGTCGCCTGTGCGTGGGCCCGTTTTTTCAGCTCAGAGTGTAAAAAGTGAGCACCATAATTACCCTCACTGACCCAGAGTATATAGGCACTATCCGGATGGCTTAACAGCTGTGAGACCGTGTAAGGCAGGTGTGTCATATCAATACCGCCGCCAATCCAGACGTTGTGGACGACAGGTTCAATGGTGACCGTGTGACCGTAAAATTCTGTTTTGAGCTGCGTCTGTACGGCCTCCAGCTGTGTTGATGGTGAAATTGCTTCAAATTCCCGTATCCGTTGAGCAATATCCTGTAACAACAGATTCCCACTGCGCGAGTTTTTATCCGGCAGCTCGTTATAACTATCAAGTTTCTGTCGTAATGCCTCTCCCTTATCCTGCAGCAAAGTGTCAAACCGGCTTTTTTTCTGTGGATCTGAAATCATGGCGTGCTGATTCCGGAGCAACGTCAGCATATCGGCGCCACTGCACAACTCCGTTCTGGCATTGTTATTACTGTTAATGCCGCTACCTGCTGGCTTCGCGGCGCTGAACACCACCCTGTCAATGTTCTCAGGCACAAGGGCATTTGTGATTCCCAGCTGGCTTTCAGGGAGTTGCAGCAGGGGGGAGAGCACGCGGCCTTCCGGCCCGGTGTCGATCAGGTTTTTCAGCAACAGATGCCTTTTTTCAGCCCACTGCAGAGTACCCTCAGTCAGCGATGACGCCGGGTTTTGGGTCAGGAGCTGGTAAACAGCCGTCAGGGACTGGTAAGGATTTTTTTTCATCTCACTGACAAAAGTGCCCACCTGTTCCGGCGTGTGGTTTTTCATATCCAGAGAATGTAGTGTTTGCTGTACGGACTCAGCCGTCAGGCTGCCCTCCCGTGACTGCCTGTGAAGCTCATAGAGCTTCTCAAGGTAAGGGATAAAATATCTGGACGCCGTTTGCTCAAAGGTATCACCGACCATCACGGCCGCGTCCGTCAGGCGCTGACCGTCGCTGCTGAGCCGTATCCCGCCAAACAGCGGAACCTGCCAGTCAGGTTGCCGGAACCAGCGCTCACCGGGTAACAGCTCTAAATGCAGGGTCAGTATCTGCAGGTCGGCGGGCGGAATATGTGATAATGCCGGCAGGCTCAGTAAATCCAGCGGTGCCTGCCGTGACAGCTGAGTCTCCATCGCCTGCAGCACCGCGTGGCGGACCTGCGGGTCAGTCGCATATTCATCTCCCAGACTCTGCCCGACCAGCATGGCGGCCTCCTCAGAGAGCGCCGGCTGCAGCCTGCCGGTGATAAGCCCCTTTTGCTGAACGGACAACATCAGCTGCGTCAGAACCTCACGGTCGGGGAAGGTATAATGGTCAGCGTTCAGCAGGCGATAGAGTGGAATGTGGTTAAGGTGGTTACTCAGTTCACGCTGTGTAATCCAGCCTGACGGGGCCAGCGGTCTGGCGTTCAGTCGCTGCAGGTGCTGGCGGGCCATCAGGGAAAGAGACGGGCTGCGACAGGCGTCAGCATACTTCAGAAAATCCTGTCGCTGCTCTGGCGTCAGCATCTTTCCCCATGCGGCTGATTTTTCCCCGAGAGCCTTCTGTATAAGCAGAGGAAGGGAGTACTCCACGCTGCGGATAAATTTCCGCACTTCGGGAGTCTCTTTTATCTGCTGCAGCATGGCCGTCAGTTTATCCGCCGGGGGAGGATTTTGTGTCATCAGTTGACGGTAGGCCTGTAACAATTCAACCTGTTGTCGGGAAGAAGCCGCATCAGAATGCCGGAGTCCGGCCACTTTATCGTCAAGCAGCCTGCTCCTGACCACTTTTACCAGAACACGTTTCAGACTTTCATCGAGCAGGCGCGGGGTGTCAGTCCATACCACAACCTCGCAGCCTCCCGTCCGGAGACTGTGAAGCGGTAAGGAGACAGCCTGTTCTGCCGGCGCATTGAAAATCAGATGAGTTTGCTTACTTACCGGCACAGTAAAGTCGTGGAAATACCGGTGCATGGCTTCCCGGACAGACTGTATGGTGGCCCGGGCATTGTCCCCGGTAAACAGCCTTATCATCCGTGTCAGCATCCCGTCCAGCCTGATGAAATCGTACTGAGTGGGTAATTTTTTTTCAGCCAGCCGTCTCAGTTCATAAAAGAAGCCGGGGACTTCTTTTCTTCTCACCTGTTTATCATGAGCGCTCCAGCCAGCCTCCATATTAATATTACGTTCCCTGAAGTCCGTCATCAGCCAGTTTGCTTTGGGAGGTGCCGGACGAGGTTGTACGGGCGGCACCGGCTGAGGTTGTACGGGAGGCAGGGGGTGTAATTCCAGGTTTCTTCCTGTAGAGCGTATCCCCTGTTGTAACTCCCGGAGCAGGACAGAAACCTCGTTTTTAGCCTGTGGGGTGGTTAACTGATTCACCAGGGCCAGGAGTGGTGTTTCAACCTCCCTGAACTGCGCCTGCGTTATCTCGTCACCAAGACGGAGACTGAGCTCCAGAGCGTCAGTCTTTTCCTGCCAGTCAGGAAAGAGTCTTTGCCGTATCTGAACATCGTCCCCGGACCATTTTTCCGTGAGATGTGAGAGAACGAAGTCCTCCGGTAAAAGGGGATGGGCGGGGCCAGGGAATATAATATAAGAGAAATCGAAATCCTTCGGCAGCGGGGGAATGTCGAAGCCGGATAAATTGACGTCTTCCAGCCGGAGAGGAGAAAGAAGTTCTGGAGACACCGGATGTTCAGGCAGTGGGGGAAGGGGCTGTAATATCAGGTCTCTGCTTGTCACCTGTATTCCCTGCTGTAACTCCTGGAGCAGGACAGAAACCTCGTTTTGAGCCTGTGGAGTGGTTAATTTAGTCATCAGGGTCAGGAGCGGAGCTTCCACCTCGCTGAACTGTGCTTGTGTTATCGCATTACCCAGACGAAGACTGAGCTCCAGAGCGTCAGTCTTTTGTTGCCAGTTTGGAAAGTGCTCCTGCAGTATCTGAACATCGGCCTCAGACCAGTTTGCCCCGATATGTGGGAAAACGAAGCTTTCCGCTAAAGGGGGGTGGGCAGGAGCCGGGAGGATGTCAGAGAAATCGAAGCCCTGTGGTAGTGGGGGAAGATCGGGGATACCCAGTTCTTCCAGCAGGTGAGGTGATAAAAGTTCAGGGCGTTCAGGGGGAGCGGGCAGCGCCTGTAATAAATGGTCCCTGCCTGTCATTTGTATGGCCTGACGCAACTCCTGGATCAGAGTGTAAAGGGCGTGTTGAGCCTGTGGGCTGACTGATACATCCATGAGGAGATTCAGTGGTGTATAAACAACATCAAACTGCTCCTGTTTTATCTCGTAACCACGGCGAAGAGACTCTTTCAGACGGTCGATTTTCCTCTGAAAATCCGGATATATTATATCCCGCATTTGAATATCGGAATCAGCCCAGTTTCTTCGATTCATGCGGGAGAAAATGAAGTCTTTCGGTAGAGGGATCATTTGGGGGGCAGGGGCCTGTGGAAAGACTGGACGTTCGTGAAAGGCAGGGCGTTCGGGAGATGCAGGGCGTTCGGGAAGTGTCTGTAATACGAGGTTTCTGCCTGTTATTTTCAGGGCTTGTTGCAACTCATTGAGCAGGTTATAAATATCACTTTTAGCCCCTAGGCTGACTAACTGATCCACAAGGAGCCTCAGTGGTTTTTCGACAGCTGCAAAACTTTCCTGAGTTATCTCCTGACCCTTACGAAGACGCCTCTTCAGACGGCCGATTTTCTCCCGATAATCCGGAAAGTTCGTCTTCAGCATCTGAATATCAGAATTTAACCAGGTATATCGATTCTTGCGGGTGAAAGTGAAGTCTTCTGGCAGAAGGGGCCACTGGGGGGCTTGCTGTGGAAGGGCGGGGCGTTCAGGAGAGGCAGGGCGTTCAGGAAGTGCCTGTAATACGAGGTTTCTGCCTGTTATTTTCAGAGCTTGTTGCAACTCATTGAGTTGGTTATAAATATCACTTTTAGCCCTTGGGCTGACCAACTGATCCACAAGGAACCTCAGTGGTGTTTCGACAGCTGTAAAACGTTCCTGAGTTATCTCCTGACCGTTACGAAGACGCCCCTTCAGATTTTCAACCATCTTCTGACAATCCGGAAAGTTCGTATTCAGCATCTGAATATCAGAATCAGGCCAGTCATATCGACTCGAGTGAGAGAACATGAAATCTTTTGGCAGAAGGGAGGCTTTCTGTGGTGGGACTGGGCGTTCGGGAAGTGCCTGTAATGCGAGATTTCTGCCTGTTCTTTGTAAGGCTTGTTGCAACTCATTGAGTTGGTTATAAATATCACTTTTAGCCCTTGGGCTGACTAACTGATCCACAATGAGTCTCAGTGGTGTTTCGACAGCTGTAAAACGTTCCTGAGTTATCTCCTGACCCTTACGAAGACGCTCCTTCAGACGGTCGATCTTCCTCTGATAATCCGGAAAGTTCGTATTCAGCATCTGAATATCAGAATCAGGCCAGGCTTTTCGATTCGGGCGGGAGAAAATGAAGTCTTTTGGCAGAGGAGGCCACTGGGGTCCTTGCTGTGGAGGGACTGGGCGTTCGGGAGGTGCTAATTTCGCTGGCGGCTCCCCTTCAGCAGGTTTTCCCGGGCGTTTTTGTCCATGGAGATATGTCCCCGGCTCTTCATCTCCGCCCGCCCGTCGCAGACGTGGATGCGACGGGGATTCATTATTTTCATTTCTGTTTCTTATACCCGTGTTAATTAATAGAGTTTCATTGTTGGCAACAGGAATTCGTGGGAGAGTTCTGTCAGAAGTTGGTTTATCTGCGAAAAATGAGATGCCCTTGTGGAGGTTGAGCAGCAGATTATATAACAAAGATGTTTTCCAGTTCCCTGTGTGATTTGAGGGAGAATAAGTACGGGGTTGATGTGTTCGACTAGGAATATCATTTTGTATCATTTTACCTATACGAACGACATCCTCAGTGGTATGAGGCTGGTCCATCATCTGGTCATAAAATCGGTTACGGGTTTCTTTTTGGTCAGAATGGTCGGTTTGTCTCTGAATATGGGGCTTACTGGGTTGCATCTTCAGATTATTATGAATAGTCATCTGCGATTCTGAAAAAGAAGTAATATTGTGATGAGGATGTACTGCTTTGAAATGTTCCTGCTGAGATTCAACAGGAACAGTTTTGTTATGTTGTAATGAAATAATATTGCTGGTAGAGTCATTTCCGTTTACTTTCATACTTTCATTCCCTCTAAAAATAAATACTGCAATAATGTTTTATTTTTTAAGTAAAAGTAATTATTGCTATTTTTATTAAGCAATAAATTATTAATAACCAAGCATTTTTATTAGAAATATCATAAAAATATTGTTTATTTATTTTCATAAAATTTACCGAAATTATTTTTATGGTCATCCCTAATTGAAATCTATCCATTAACAGATAGCGTGGTAGTCTGGCAATAAAAAAACAGCGACTTATACCAGACCCTCTGAAGGAAAAAGTAGAACGTAGCGCCCTTTCAGGGCGAGCGTCACCGCTGCGCGGTTCCGGGGGTTTGCATGCCCAGATCCCCGTTTTATACTCTGTGGCATGTATATGTCCATAAGATTTTGCCGTCAGATGAGCATGCTGAAGATCGATTGAAATTCCTAACCATGAATAATACTCTTTATTCCTTCGAATTTATAATGGAAATGATCAGACATATTTCTGTGTGAGGCCATTCAGTTTCTGATACGGAGTATACTCAGATATCGTGCTCTCATACTGTATATCCGGATAAAAAGGATTAACCGACATACTCAGCTGAGAGACTAGCAGCCCTCATATTTTGAAAATTGGCGCTTAAGGAAATCATAATGGCAACAGACTGATGTTGTAGAGTTCACACGCAGGTCAGCATAAGGTTACAAAGATTATCAGGTCAGAATTCACATAGCGCATCTTCACTTTTTATTTTCTCCGATCCTGTCTATCTTGGCATTATCCTAAATCACAATACTAGATGATCTTCAATTTGTCTTAAAGTTACAGGGGGATACCTGGTAAGAATTCACGTAGCTCACCTTCCCCTCTTCCAGATCCTGTTCGTCCTAGCATTACCTCAATTAACCCAAATGCTCAGTACTGGACGCATCTTTGAGTATCGAATAAACTGAATGTAAGACTTAAACTTACAATCGTGAGGTTTGATATGGCCAGAACAATGACAGTGGATCTCGGAGATGAACTCCGGGAATTCATAGAATCTCTCATAGAATCAGGTGATTATCGTACTCAGAGTGAGGTAATTCGCGAGTCACTTCGTCTCCTGCGTGAGAAACAGGCAGAGTCACGTCTCCAGGCCCTGCGGGATTTACTGGCAGAAGGCCTGAGCAGCGGTGAACCTGTGTCATGGGAAAAGGATGCGTTTGTGAAAAAAGTGAAAGCAGGTACGAGGGGTGTCGGTGAAAACCGTTAAACTCACACCTAAAGCCAGCCAGGATCTGGAGGATCTCTGGTGTTACGGGTACCACCATTACGGTGAAGAGCAGGCCGATAAATATATTAATCAAATATCCGACATTTTTCAGGTTATGAGTGATCATAATATCGGTACTCTCCGTCCTGAACTGGGGGAATACATATTGGCACTGCCCGTTGAACGGCATATGATATATTTTCTGCAGACTGATACTGAAATTGTTATTATTCGTATATTAAGTCAGCATCAGGATGCCGGCCGTCATTTCAACTGGCAGTAATCAGCAACCACATTGTGCTGCGTGAAAACTGACAGGGTTACAGGGGTGTACCGGTTAGAATTCACGTAGTGCATCCATCTTCTTCCCAGCTCGGTCCGATCCTGTCTGTCCTGGCATTACCCCATTTCTCCCAAATCCTATTACTTCACGGCCTCCTAATTGTCTTAGAAACTGACAGTGATGAAGTTAAAGTATTCTACGACTGGCTTCTTCAGGGTGTTGTCTCAGACCTTTCATAAGAGAGAACCCAGCTATGAAGCGGTAGCGGCAATTGTCTAGGGGCGTGATATTGTATTCCCTCTTAAAATACGACATAGAATTTCTTCTCTGCTTCGCAAGATTATTTGATTTGTTGTAGCCCTCAGGCATTCTCATAATCTCACTCAACGAAGGGTAATGCAGACGCATTGCCTCAATCCTGAGAGTAGGAGAGAAAGATGGCTTATCTGCAAATTACCCTGGATATCAGTAATGAAAATCCTGCGGCAGCGGCAGGGATTTACCAGAAATACAAAAATCCTTTTCTGACCACTATTAAAGGTGCTACCTAGAAAGAGCTGCTTATCCGTAACGAGGATGTCCTGGTGCTTCACGGCTTTACGACCGTGGCCCAATTGAAGACGTATCTCAACCGCATGTTATTCACGCAGGTCGTCGTTGCAGGATTTAAATCCTATTTAAACGGCGCGCCTGACCTTCGTATTTACGACGTACTGTAATGACCACTTTCTGAGACAATAAACTGGAGTTTTTATGTTCCTGAACTGGAATGAATACCGCAGCAGTCTGTGTTTATGAAGGATTTTCTGCTGTTGGATAAGGGAACGTCTGAAAACAGGCATCTCGCTCCCAAAACTCACGAACTGATTGCACTAGCCGTGGCAGTATCCTCCCTCCGTGATGGTTGCCTAGCTGTGCATGTGGATGCTGCGTTTAAGCATTGTGACACACGTGAAGAGATTGCCGAAGCGCTGCCCGTTGCTATTAACCTGAACACCGGCGCAGCACTGATCTACACTACGCGAGCTATGGATGTATATGACAACCTGCCTAAATATCAAATACGAAAACGTTGCCCTGAAAAGGTACCGTTTCCTTACTGACTTTGACGAAATAAAAAAGTAAGACTCCCAGAAAACATATTCTGCCCATGAATCTTGGCACAACGTAAAACCTGAACCCCCTGCATTGCAGAACTCAGGTGAGATATTCTGATTAACGCCTGAGGATCAGCCGTAGAAGGAAATCGGGGTGCCTATCCCTACGAAATACTCAGGAACATGCCCAGCCCCACCTTTTGTTAGCTGTGATGCAGGCTGTTTGATTTTAATAACACCATTGGCATTAACGTGTGAATTTTCTTTTGAGCGTGAGAATAATTTTTTAAACATTTATAAGTTCCTTTTTGATGAAAAAATTTTGATTCATTCACAGAGACAGCCATCTGCCTTGTGTAAAGAAATTTCTAGCATATAGGAGAAAAGAAAACAACAATCATTATCATTTGTGAGTTTATTATAAATATCAATATTTTATAAAACACCCACAATCTATGTGTCTGCGTATCTGATGACTTTCAGTATAATATTTTGTAAATTTATGTAAGCACTTATCAATTATGGAATAATTAACTGATAATGTAAAAATAGCTTTTTGTTTGTAGCAAAACTTCATAAACCTATTACTCTTTAAACCACACTGATTGTGAAAACATGAAATATTGCTTGGATGTTCTGGCGTTAGAGGGAGCGTTAATGACCAGTTATTGCTTAACAAGCTATGGCAAGGATCTCATCATACTCGATATTAAAAAGGATGAATTCAGCCTGCTACCTGGCGCAGGTGACTTGCTGGAAGAAAGAGAGAAGCTATTAGACAAATACCCGGAGACCGCTGATTACTTTGCTAGTGAGTATTTCATAGGAAGTGCCAATAATTATATCCATGACTCATTTCTTGAGGAGCGCTGGTTCCTTCCTGATCCAGACAAAATGGCTTACAAACTCTCTTTACCTCAAAGGCTGAAGTTGCTGTTGAAAATCTTATATTACAGCAAAAATATCGAAAAGAAGGGAATGGCATGGATATTCAGGAGAGAGGAAAGAAAAAAATTTAATAACTGGTTACCCCAACAGGATATGAACAACCATATCCGGAAAGAGCTCAGTCTGGTTTCAACAGCGTTCCACATGAATATTTTCAAATCAGATTGTTTAACGTACTCATATACATTAAAAAAAATGCTAAACGTCAGGCATATAGATGCCCGGCTTGTGATTGGTGTAAGAACACAACCTTTTTATAGCCATTCCTGGGTTGAAGTTAGCGGGAGAGTTATTAATGATGATCCTGACATTCGTGATAAACTTTCCGTTATTGCAGAGATATAGTATATGAAAATATTTAAACTGAATATAAATGACAAAGAAGTGTCACTTATTGTCTGCGAGACATTAAAAGTATATATCTCAGAGAAAACGATTGTCATGCTGAAGGGAAAAACTATTTTAAACAAAATCCCAGTCACTGCTGAAGAGATAGCAAGGGCTGTAAGTTCAGAAGGAGTTGATAAGGTAATAGAAAAATTAGATGGTGTATTTTCAATCGCAATTTATCATGGAAATGCTATTTTTTTAGGAAGAAGCATTCATTCTGGTCCCGGACTTTATTATTGCGTCAATGATACTGAAATATATGTATCAAATACAATTAGTGACATTAAATCATGGAAAACAAATCTTTCTTGCACATTAAATATTAAAATGGCAGAGCGTTACTTGTCTGGCAGACAGACAGTGACGAATGACACACTAATAACCAATGTATATAAAGTAAACAATGGAGAGTACATTTGTTTCGATTGTAAGACCGAACCTTTTATTTATAAAGATGAATTCACTGTCACGAGAAAAAGTCAATCTACAGTCGACGCCATTATCAGCAACATTGAAATGTTGCAAGAGAGAAGAGAAAAAGCATTACTTTTTTCTGGAGGGCTGGACTCTGCATTAATCTTCCACTCTCTGAAAGAGGCTGATAACTCATTCAGTGCTTATCATTTTGTATCTGACGATTCAAAAGACAGTGAAAAAGAGTTTGCCAGACAATATTGTGTAAAATATGGAGTTAAATTCATCGAGGTCAATAAGTCCCTCGATTTTAATGAACAACTTTACTACGGGTTAAACCCCAGTGAGCCAGACGAAGTTCCGCTGGTATTTGAGCGATCTGATGAACTAGACATTCAACAGGGTTTGAAAAGTGATGAATTGTTATTTTTATCCGGCCATGGTGGTGATCATATTTTCGGGCAAAATCCCTCTGTATTCTTTGGGATTGATGCGTTGCGGGACCGCGGTTTAAGGTTCATGCACAAAAAAATGGTGGAATACGCCAACCTCAAAGGCCGTAAATATAAAGATTTATTGTTTTCAAACATATCAGAACTTAAGCAAGTCAGGAGTATGCGCTCACTTGCCAAGCATTCACACATCTCAGATATGAGACTCGCGGCAGCTCAATTATTTTGCTCTGATAATGCCGGGCGCGTCAATATATACACGCCATTTCTGCACAAAAATATTGTTCAGCATTACGCCGACATCCCCGTCTATGAGTTATTTAATCAGCAATTTGATCGTCACCCGGTTCGAAGCGAAGCATTCCAACGCTTTGGGTCAGACATTTTTATGAAGAAAACCAAGCGCTCATCTTCACAACTAATATTTAGGATATTATCCCAAAAGCAGGATGAGATAAAAAATGCGATAGCACAGTCTCACGTAACGGAAATATTGGACATAAATGATATTGAACTCAACAAGATTTTGTATGAAAATACGACAGTAAGGCTGACTTTGGAATTGCCGTATATTCTTAATTTGTACAGGTTGGCAAAATTTATGCAATTGCAACATATTGAATAACAGGGATTATAAATGAAAGCGATAAAAAAAAATTCATTATTAACTTACATTAACTCCTTAATGGACAGTAAGGGTAAATTATTATTCTACTCCATGCTTGCAATAACATCACTTTCGTCAGTCATTATATCATTATCACCTTTGCTTCTTGCAAAAATCACAGACGCATTGTCTCTTTTTTTATCAGGAAAAAATGATGATTTCAATTTTAAATTTCTGTCAATACTGGCTTTTCTGTACGTCCTGTGTATTATTTCCAATAAAATAAGCATATATATTTTTATGGTTTTACAAAGCAGTCTTAGAATCAGCATGCAGAAAGCGCTGTCACTGCGTTTTCTTAAAGAGTTATATAAAGAAAACATAAATGAATTAAATAAAAAAAATGCAGGGTTTACAACCCAAAGCCTCAATCAGGCATCAAATGACATTTATATTTTGGTAAGAAATGTCGCTCAAAATATTCTTTCGCCTTTAATTCAACTTCTTTCCACGATTTTCATCGTATTATCAACTCATGACTGGTTTTCTGCTGGCGTTTTTTTTACTTATGTTATTATATTTGTGATTTTTAATACGAGGCTGACTGATACCTTAGCGACTCTAAGAAAGAGTAGTATGGACATCACACTCAGATCCTACAGTATCTTATCTGATACCGTAGAAAACATGATGGGTGCAAAAAAAAATAATGCATTGAAACTCATTTCTGATCGCTATAATGATGCTCTTACTCAGGAGAATAATGCGCAAAAGAAATACTGGAATTTCAGTGCATGGGTGCTGTTGTTTAACTCCGGACTTGCCATAATTTTATTTGGCACTGTTTTTATTTATAATATTAGCGGTGTAATAAATGGTAATGTAAGTATAGGTCATTTTATTATGATCACATCCTATATTATTTTGCTTTCAACCCCAGTTGAGAATATAGGTTCCCTGTTAAGTGAAATTAGACAGTCAATGTCAAGCCTTGCTGGCTTTGTCAATCGTCATGCGAGTGGTAGCGAGAACGATTATTTTAATCCCTCCCCGAAGGAAAAATCTGAAGTCAATCTTTCCCTAAATCATCTTAGTTTTGGTTACCATAACGATAAAAAAATATTAAACAATATAAATTTGAGATTATCTTCCGGAAAGATGTATTCGTTTACCGGGCCTAGCGGCGCGGGGAAGTCTACGCTAGTCAAACTGATATCAGGCTATTATAATGACTATTCCGGAGATATTTTGTTGAATGAGACATCATTACACGATATCGACGATGAACAGCTTAATGAAACTATATATCATCTTACTCAAGAAGATTATATTTTCATGGATACGCTTCGATTTAATCTCCAGCTTGCTCGCTATGATGCTTCTGAAAATGAGATGTTACATGTTCTTAAACTGGCAAATCTTTCTGTCATTAATAACGAAACAGTCAGCCTGGACACCCAGCTGGTCAGTAAAGGTAATAACTACTCAGGTGGACAAAAACAGAGAATCTCTTTGGCTCGCCTTTTCCTGCGAAAGCCTGCAGTTATCATTATTGATGAAGCAACATCAGCACTTGATTATATTAATGAGGCTGAAATTATGTCATCTGTAAGAGCTCATTTCCCCGATGCTTTAATCATAAACATCAGTCATCGTGTTAACCTTCTAGAATGTTCTGATTATGTTTATGTACTCAATGAAGGGAATATTGTTGCCTCTGGCCAATACCGTGATTTGAAAGTCAGCAATGAATATATTAGCGGACTGGCAGCCGCTGCTGAATAGGGACCATGGTGAAAAGTGCGGTAAGTCTGTTGAGTAAGCAGACTTATCTTTTAATGCGATGACATATGGCCTCCCGGGTTACAGATGTCCCATGTCCGGATTTGTTCTGAACGTCCTTTTTTGTTCCGATCCCATTAGTCTTTGCATTACCCCAATTCTCCCAAAAACCGTTATACCTCCTGCAACCCTTGCCCTGCCTGGCTTCAGCGTGGATCTGAGCAGGAAAAGGATCCTTTACGTATTTGGTTTTACCCGCAATAATGCGGGATAAGACAATAAAAGGATCCGCGCGCTGCGATTTATTGTCATGGCAGGATCGGCCAGTCAGGTGCAGAATACCTGTATCCATAAACAGTGCGTGCGCTACGTGAAAAATAACTGATGAACAACGTCATTCCCCTGCAGAATTCACCAGAACGCGTCTCGTTATTGCCGATCGCCCCGGGCGTTGATTTTGCAACCGCCGTGGCATTACGACGCATGGCCACTTCCACCGGGGCCACCCCGGCCTACCTGCTGGCGCCGGAAGTGAGTGCCCTTCTCTTTTATATGCCCGATCAGCGGCATCACATGCTGTTCGCCACCATGTGGAATACCGGAATCCGTATCGGGGAAGCCAGAACCCTGACGCCAGAGTCATTTGATCTCGATGGTCTGCGACCCTTTGTGCGGGTACTGTCTGAAAAGGTCCGCGCACGACGCGGGCGCCCGCCGAAAGATGAGGTCCGTCTGGTTCCGCTGACCGATATAAGCTATGTCAGGCAGATGGAGAGCTGGATGGTCACCACCCGCCCGCGCCGGCGTGAACCGCTGTGGGCCGTCACAGATGAAACCATGCGGAACTGGCTGAAGCAGGCCGTGAAGCGGGCCGAAGCTGACGGGGTGCACTTTTCGATTCCGGTGACGCCCCACACGTTCCGGCACAGCTATATCATGCACATGCTTTATCACAGGCAGCCGAAGAAAGTCATCCAGGCCCTGGCCGGGCACAAGGATCCGCGCTCGATGGAAGTTTATACCAGAGTGTTTGCGCTGGACATGGCGGCCACGCTGGCCGTGCCGTTCACCGGTGACGGGTATGATGCCGCGCAAATCCTCCGCACACTCCCCCCTCTTAAGTGACAACGTCACTCACCACAGTTTATATAAGCTGTGGTGAGTAATTTCCCCTGAGATAAGCTGTAGTGAGTGAAATAAGCTGTAGCAGGCAACATAAGCTGGAGTGAGCAGATTGTGATTTGTGGAAGCTGGAACAATGGGTACGCAGGGCAGTGGTAACAACAAAAATACAATGGCGGGGGATTTGTGAGTCAGGAAGCACGGGCCTCAGGCATGAGCCGCACTCATCACCGCTTATATAAGCTGTAGTGAGCAGGACACTCACCAGAGGCAGTAATATAAGCTGTAGCAAGTAAACAGAGAGATGTTACTCACTACAGCTTATGTTCAGCGGGATTTGAAGAGTTTTTCCAGGTCATCGAGCGTGATGCCAAGTTTTTCTAAAAGCGCCAGCTTTTCAGTCATCTCCGGACTGACATCCCCTGCCGGTGTGGCAGGCAACTGCGGGTTCTCAGCGCTCTCATCATGTGGTGGCTTTAACTTGGGTCGCCGGTAGTGAATACAGAAGAGTTTGGTGCGTCCCCGCTGGATCTCAGTGTAATCCAGATAGCCAATCTCCCGGAGCTGCTCCATGGCACGCCTCACCGTCTGGTTCTGCGAGAATACAGGAGATTTCAGGTTCAGGCGGGCCCGAAGACGCGCCAGCGATATGGGCGCCGGATCCCGCGGCAGACTCTCTATAAAGGTATAAAGGGCCTGAGCGGACTCCCGGCGCTTCAGGGCATTGATGGCCTTGAGCTGCAGCAACACTTTCCGGTCAAACTGATAGAGCTCAAACAGGCGCGGATCGGCCTGTAACTGAACGACATCCTTCTCCGTATCATAGTAGGCCGACTGCACCAGGTGCGTGATGTACTCTTTGGTGTGCTTTTCGGTCGTGCGCGAAAATGAGATCACAGTACCCGCGATACGTTTTAGCGAGGGGCTGATGCGCTCCCGAAGCTTGCGGGATGACTGACTGGAAGGGATCCCGCAGAGTTTGGCGAACTCGACAAACGGCAGTTCAACCTTATCGCCGATAACCTTATGGCGTGCAAAGGAATGGATCACCCCTACCCAGGTCTTGAAGTCATTATCCATATCCAGGCGGGGACCGGTGATCTCCACCTTATCAAAACCTTCAGCTCTGGCGAGAGACAGACGCGTCAGTTCTTCCGTCGCATCAGTACGCGAAAGCGTGTTCTTTTTACTGTTTTTCAGTGATTTGAGCGTAGGAACAAACACCCCAAGCCGCATCAGTGCCACAGGCTGCACTGTATTGCTGGCATTAGGTGTCAGATTGACGACTTCACCTGAGGATTTATCCACCTCTTCAAACAGCTTTTTGATGTCCAGATTGTCCTTTTCCAGAGCGCCTCCGATCGGTGGATAGTTGAAGAATAAAAGCAGGCAGTGTTTTTACGTGACAGCCTGTAAGTCGCTACACGACTGGCTTCAGTTTATACACAAACCTGATGCTATTACAGAGGATATACTCACTGTAGTTTATATCACGGGCTCATTACAGCATATCTTCCGCATAATACAGTTTATTGCTTACCAGTTACAGCTTATGTTTAGCATGCTACAGCTTATGTGATCATGCTCCTGGCTCAGTAATGACGCGGCCTTCAGAGGTGCAGGGATCTTCTTTGGATCTTACAGGGATCATGTTAAGGATCTTATTGTTGGATCGAATGACTGTATATGTGGATAACCTGCTGACAGGAAAGCAATAACTAACTTTTCCTTATGATCTTCATTCTGATAAAACACCTGAGCGTACCAGCCCACACAAGCTCCGGAATTATTGCGCTTCCTCGCCGGCTCGCGGGCGTTTGCCCGGTCACCGGACTGCGGCGAGCACTGATGTATTCAGTTCTCAATATAGAGTATGTCAAAACTGCATTTCTCCCAGAGCCATGATACGGAGGTTGCGTAGTACTGTTTGATTGTGGTTTCTTCTAATCAGATGCAACATCGGGAATCTTTTCCCTGCACCTTTACGTACTGTACCGGATCCATAGCTAACTTGTGGTTGAAACCTGCATACCATAACTCTATTATGTTTGTACGGCATGCATCCGTACATGGAATCGCCTTAAGTCCCTAACTCAACAAAACTGTCCACTCTTTCAGATTAAAGAGTGGCCTGGGAGAAAAACCATGTCAGCACTGAAAAAGCAGCGCATTGACCTGAGATTAAATGAAGACGACAAACACATGATCGAAGAAGCTGCAGCAATGACTAACCAGTCAATTTCGCAGTTCATGGTCAGTACCGCCTCAGAACGCGCTGCAGAAGTTATTGACCAGCACCGTCGTCTGCTCCTCAATGAGGAGTCCTGGAACCTGGTTATGGATGCAATCACTAATCCGCCAGCACCGAATGACCGGCTGAAACGCGCCGCTAACCGTCTCCGGGAACTGGAGTAATAAATGGACGGTTTAAGGATTGAGATTTTTTCAGAGGAAGTTGAGTATGAATTAAGCAACTTCGATTGTGGAGAAGAGTATCTGAATACTTTTCTTACTGACCATCTGAAACGGCAGCATAACAGTAAGATCTTACGTGGTTATTTGCTCGTGACGAGAGAGGATAAACCGCGTGTGATGGGGTACTACACGCTGTCAGGAAGTTGCTTTGAGAAAATACTTCTACCCAGCAAAACACAACAAAAGCGTGTGCCCTACAAAAATGTGCCGAGCGTTACTTTGGGCCGTCTGGCAATTGATAAAAGCATTCATCACCAGGGATATGGAGAAACACTTGTTACCCATGCGATGAAAGTAGTGTATCAGGCCTCGCAGGCTGTGGGTATACACGGAATGTTCGTGGAAGCGCTGAATGATAACGCCAAAAAATTTTACCTTCGACTGGGTTTTAGACAGTTAAAGGAAGAAAACTGTAACTCGCTCTTCTATCCGACAAAATCTTTTGAAGAATTGTTCGAAGTAAAAGATGAATAAAACAGGTTTATCCTGGTCTCTGTTGCCGCAGACGGACCATTCAACGCATAGAGAAAGACATTCTCTGCAGCTGGCGATAAAATGAATAGTTCCGACCCCGCATAGCCAGACAGATAATTCAGCGCCGGGGGGCTTCTTCACAAGAGAGCGGACTGTAGAATCCGAATCCATCCGTCATAAGGAGCCACTGCAGACGTTCAATCCAGCTCTCACCGGATTTGCGGACCGGCGAAAACACAATCTCCGTAAGCTGTTCAGTTAGCCCCGGTCAAATTCTTCCTGACTCATCTGGGGCCAACGGATAAGGCGGGTGAGCCGGGAAGCCTGATCCGGCGTAAACCCGAATCCGGCCAGCATCTCTGTCAGCAACTGGCCGGTATCTTCTTCATTCTGATACGAGCTAAGAGCATCAGAAGTCCCCTCCATGGTTTTCGCCAACGCCAGAAAACGTTCCTGTAATGGTTGTTGCCTGTTACGCCAGCCGGGTTTAATTGTTTTAAGCTGATCCGGGTTTGTTGCGGATAGCCCTTTCACATCGTATTGTCGCAGTGCCCTGAGCAGGTGCTGGTACCAGGTTACTGTCGTGGATGAAGCCTGTCCGCCGGGAAACTCAGCCCCTTTCAATGAAGGCATACCCTGTTCCAGCGCGGTGCTTTCGTTGATCTGCATGCGGATATCAATGCCTGCATCGTGACAGGCCTGTAACCACTCCGCCACCTGCAGGGGGTCGCCTTCAAGGCGCGTAACCTGTCCGGCCGCGCTCCACAGCTGCAGGCAAGTGGTTCCGTTGAGACGGATAACGTAGTCGCCCCTGCACGCCATGTGCCAGAGATCGCCCAACTCCACCGGCCGATCGTCACCGAACGTGTCGGACTCATATACCGGCTTTAGCCGGACCAGAGGCAGAACCCGGACCGTCGTCACGCGCAGTTCAGTCTGCACACGTTCGCGTTCGGCGGCAAACAGGGGGGCGGCGATTGCCCGACCGCTGTCCGTCAGTTCAACGGCCAGCTGTAGGTTTGGGGCACGCAGGGTGCGCAGCCAGCCCGCCGCCTCCATACGACGGCAGGAGCCACGTAGGTTCGGCCCGTACACCGGGGTATCCCCGCCCTTCTCCAGCACGCGTTCGATATCCCGTGTTGCCACCGGCCCCGGACGTCCGGCATCGAGTGCGGCCAGCACAATCAGCACGCGCCTCTGTAGCGGCGATGGTCGGCGCGCCTGGATCATTGATTATCAGTCTCTGGCCAGATGAGTTTTCTGAGGCGCTGCTGATCGGCATCAATGAGCGCTTTGGTTTGTTCGTAATTTTTCAGTGGCGCACCATTAATAGCCAGTTCATACCAGAATCCCAGAAGGGCTGAGGCCTTACTCGATTCGCTGATGTAAAGCGCGCCCTTGCTGTCCAGCTCGCATTCACGGATATTTTTTTCCGCTATCCGGGTCAGTTGCTCATAGCTGAGTGAAAACGTAACTTCCTGATCCATCCTGCACGCTCCATTTGATAATATGCTGTTATATATTAATCATACTAAGAATGATTTATTGCTATTTGAGTTAAAATCATATCAGATTTGATTAATTGTAGAATGATTAATATCACATCTAGTATTATTTTGTTTGTATTGTTATAAGATCATATCTATTACGCGTTTCCCGCCCTGCAGATCCGAAAAAAGGTAGAACAGGATCTTACGGAACCGCACCGGCGCACTACGGCCCGGAAACACAACATGTGCCACTCCTTCAGTGGGGTTTTCATCTATATGTTGTGCTTTTCCGCTAGCGCGTGACCCGGCGCGTAGGGCCGGAAAAGACCGCTTCGCTTATTCCCTCACCGTGGTACACTTCCGGAAAGTCTCAAATACGAAGAAAATCGGATCATCTGAAAACAGTTATCCGGTAATTTAACGGCGTTGTTATGTGGTTGCTTATTATCACCATGATGATGTTGCAAGAGAGGGATTACATCAGGCGTTATCATCACCATTGTTATGGTTGTGAGAAAATTCTTAAGAGGTGCAGGGAAAATTCTGAATCCATCCTTGACTGTCATGCTGCGTGATAATCCCGGCATCAATTAACGCAGAAATGTGCTGGCAGAGAGGACATCCTGCGGAAAGAACAACCCTGCCGAAATATTATTCGGGAGAGTGTGATTACTCTGAGTGACAGTTTCATCCGTTATCAGGGCTTTCGGAGTTATTGAGTTTTCGAACGGGGAAAAATTTTTCGTCAGAAGTGCAACAAGTGACTTCCAATAAAATTGCGGCAATTACCACCAGATGACCAGGAGGGTCATGTGCCGAAATTTATATGGAAAGCCGTATTAATGGATGTCGTTCTGCAGTTTATAACAGTGTCCTGTCCGGAAAAAATCCTGACGATTTTGTTGCTTCTGATGTTGTTTAAACTGGTACGAACGGATTAGCAGGAGAAGTGAATGAGGGTTTCTGAACAGGTTATGCTGGCTGTGCTAAGTAAAGGTGGTTGCATCCGGAGTTTCTGGCGGCGTTCTGCCAGACTGGCGGGCAGCCCGCCTCCGGTTGTGCCGGATGGCCTGGTCCTGGAAACGCCCGGTGAAGCCGGAGACACCCCGCTGGGCCATGTGGATTTTGCGGTGGTGGCGAAATGGCTTAACTGTGGAGAAGAGTGGGCGCAGGTAGTCGGGGGAAGTGAATTCGGTGGGGCCGTCTGGCGCCTGACGCTGCAGGAGCCGTCCTGACGGTGATATTTCTGCCGTTCTGTCAGGAAGCAGAATAATCTTTACCGGTGGGATTTTAACGGCTGAGTTTCAACGGTTCGTTCACGGGAGTTAACGATGGATAATGTACTGAAAACAATACACACCGGATTCAGCTGCGGCTCAGCCACTCTGATTCAGTCACTGGAAGGCTTCGGCGTTAAACGTGGTGACGATGGCGAACTTATTTTTCCTCGTCACTCTGACAAACGTTTTCCGATTGGGCGTATCCGCAAGCGTCTGGCATCTTATGGGTGGCGCGGAGAGCGTCTGAATCACGAAGTGGCGCGTATCGTCGCGGGCCCTGATATTTTCCCTGAGAGAAGTGACTACAGCATTATTTTTCCTTACGGATGGGAACGTAACCAGCTTACCCCTGAGATGCGGAGGATGTTTCCCCGGAAGAGTGGTCGTCGCGTGCTGATCATGCCGGATGAGTTTCACTCTTATCATTACTCCCGGGACCGCCAGATATTGTCACCAGAAAGTGATGAAGCTCCCGGGGTATCATGAATTACCCTTCTCTTCCCGGACAGGCTTACGCCCCGGAAAAAATGTTGCTACCCGTGGTCATCGATTACCCGGCTGCTCTGGCCCTGCGCCAGATGGCGATCGTCCAGGATGAACTGCCAAAGTATCTGCTGGCGCCGGAAGTAAGCGCCCTGTTCCACTACGTGCCGGATCTGCACCGCAAAATGCTGCTGGCAACGCTGTGGAATACCGGCGCACGGATCAATGAAGCGCTGGCCCTGACGCGGGCTGATTTTTCGCTGGCACCGCCTTACCCGTTTGTGCAGCTGGCCACCCTGAAACAGAGAGCGGAAAAGGCGGCCAGAACAGCAGGAAGAACGCCTGCCGGCAGCCAGGCGCATCGACTGGTGCCGCTGTCAGATAAACAGTACGTCAGCCAGCTGGAGATGATGGTGGCCACGCTGAAAATTCCCCTCGAGCGCAGGAATAAACGTACTGGCAGAACTGAGAAAGCGCGCATCTGGGAAATTACCGACCGGACCGTCCGGACCTGGCTGAATGAAGCGGTTGAATCCGCTGCGGCCGACGGCGTGACATTCTCGGTACCGGTGACCCCGCACACTTTCCGCCACAGCTACGCCATGCACATGCTGTACAACGGTATTCCGCTGAAGGTGCTGCAGAGCCTGATGGGACATAAGTCGGTCAGCTCGACGGAGGTGTACACGAAGGTGTTTGCACTCGATGTGGCTGCTCGTCACAGGGTGCAGTTCCAGATGCCGGAAGCTGAGGCGGTGGCCATGCTAAAGGGGCCAGTTTGAAGGCTGGCTATAACGGTCTGACGCGCCCGGCGGGCTTGTCCAACCCCTCGCCGGCTCAGAAGCAAGTTCTGAACAGACGAGGGGTTTTTGATGATGGCTGTACATGAGAGAGATTTACCGTTACGCGGAAAAACAGGTGATGCTTCCAATTAGTAGAACATATACTGCTCAATGAAGGTTCCGATAACTTTTTCATGGATCTCTACAGAGCGCGAGAAGCAAATAGTTTTACGAGCCAGCCGTTTGATTCGGGTGCGCAACGTCAGGTTGTTACGCTCAATACGCTGTGTGAATATTTTTCCCGTGAGGTGCTTACCCTTCGGTACTTCCCGACTATAACTGCCCCAGTCATCGCTGGTTATCATACCGATGGTGAAAGGGTCCAGTAACGCCAGCAGGTCACGGCTGGTTTCATCGGTGCGGGGACCGAATGTATAAGCCAGTACACCGCCTGTTTTGGTGTTGTATGCGTACCAGAGCCAGTGTTGATGAGCTTTATTGCCAACGAAGCTCCATTGCTCGTCAAGTTCGCATATCAGCGCCACATCAGCATGGACTACCGGAGATGATGTTACCCGCTTTGGCGCGAGTTTTTTAAGGTGCGAATGACGGTATTGATACCGATTTTTAGCACTCTTGCTGTATCACGAACCCCAGAGCCGTTGAAGGCCATTTCAGTGATCTTCTCTTTAACGCCAGGCTTACGGGCTTCATAAGAGTAAGTGAGCTGAAACACACGGAGGCAGTCACGGCATCGAAATCTATCATGGCCTTTAGGATTCTGACCATGACGATAAACCTGAGCAGACTGACAGCGGGGACAATGCACGTTAACACTGGCCATGAGTGAACCTCAAAAACCTGCATTATATCGATTTCAACCAATTAGAGTCATCACCCGCTCACGAAGTGCATCCCTGTTTATGGCAGCACTAATAATGTTCATTATTATATAATGAGCAGCATACTAACCCGACCCAAATCAATCGAATCAGATTAGTATGCAATTGTTATTTCTTCGTCAGATTTTAAACCGGTTTAGCTTCCGCTTCCGGCTGCTGAAGAGGAACTAGATGGACCACTATTTCCAACTGCATCATATAATGCACCAACCCCAGCGCCGATCGCCACCCCAATGGCAGGCCCCATTGGACCTGCCAAGCCAGTTCCAAAAGCTGTACCTGCAACTGTAGCACCGCCAACAGCCACATCCCTGCCTACCTGTACCCAGTTAACATCTCCTGCACCAGACACAGAATTCATATCATTATAGCTTAGTGCTCTCATTTAACTCCTCCTTTCATTTGAAAAAAAATGAACATTACAATGGCAACAAAAATAGAAACACATAGAGATTGGACTAATGGAGAAGCATTAAAATACCTTGCAATCCATCCAATCACTACCCCAATAAGCACACAAAGTATTGCAACCATTGAATTACTCAACTTACCTCCTTATGGTTTATAAGAAACAAATAAACGTTATAGTCACAGAAATTCATACCAATGAGCATTAAAATCTTAGCTAACTAAATTCTAAATTGAAATAATTCTGTCGACAGTCCTCAGCGTCGTCTCCCTGTGTGCGATAATCACCCTGGTGATGTTCATTTTTTTTATGGCAATATTCACAAAGCGTTCACTTTCTGTATCAAGTGAACTGGTAGCCTCATCCATAAATAATATTCCTGGTCTACGGTACAGAGCTCTGGCGATAAAAATACGTTGTTTTTGCCCTCCTGAAAGCCCTTCACCCAGTTCACCAATCAGGGTTTCATATCCCATAGGCATTTTCATTATCACATCATGAATATAACTGGCCCTGGCACATTCGATCATCCAGACTTCGTCCATCTCTTCAGAGAACCCACATATATTCTCCCTGATAGACCCTGAAAATAATCGGTCATCCTGCATCACGCAGGCAATCATCCGATGATAATTGTTTATCCCCAGTTGACGGATATCAGTATCATTCACCAAAACTTTTCCGGTGTCTGGTTCAAACAGTCCACACAAAACTTTCATCAGCGTGGTTTTTCCTGCACCAGATGCACCGGTTATGGCCACACTTTCTCCGGGAGTCACTGACAGGTACAGATCACTGAACACCGGCGCTGACTGGCTGTCATACCGGTAACTTAAATCAGTGGTTTCCAGAGACACCGGGCTCATATCAGCAACAATATCAAATTCAGGTTTCTTCTCTTCCTTTTCATGCAGTGCGATATCAGCAATACGCTCGTTATGAAGACTCATCATTCTCAGTTGCAGAAGAAAGTTAGTCAGAGAGGCAACCCGATCCGAAAACTGCCCACGGAAAGAACCAAACGCCACAAACATCCCTATTGTCATCTGATTATCGATCACAAGGCTGGTTCCCAGCCATAAAATCGCCACTTGGTCACAGGCTGCAACAAAAGTGTTTATCCCGCCAAAGAACAAATCCATTTTGGTTAACTTAATGCCTGAATTGATGGCATCAATTTTCAGGTTAAGCCAGTGCGTTCCCCGCCGTTCAGCCATGCCCTGAATTTTTACAGTGGCAATGCCATACAGGGTCTCCATAAAATAGGAACTGGCTCTGGCTCCCCTGACCAGCGTTTCCTCCGATATCTGCCGGTAATAACCGTATGTCACCAGGCGAATCAGAACGTAAACCGTGGTAAACCCGAGAACGATCCATGTAAGATACCCTCCGTATAACAGCATCATTACGAAAACACCCACAACCATAATACTGTCCATGATGGCCCCCACCACACTGGTAGTGAAAGTGGCTCTCAGAGTATCAAGGGAGCTAAAACGCGACTGGATATCACCTAATTTGCGACGTTCAAAATATGCCAACGGTAGCCTGAGCAGATGGTTAAACAGACCCGACTGCCATTGAACATTGATGAGTGTACCCATAACCAGCGAGGACCAGGCACGGAGCATACCCGTAGCTGCCCTGAGCAGTATAAAGAACATAAGGCCAGCAGAAATGAGCGTCAGCAGCCCTCTGTCCCCCGCAGGAATCGCATGATCCATAACCAGTTGAGTACCCACAGGCATTACGAGATTGATAGCTTCAATCACAACCGACAGACAGAAGATTTTCGCCAGTGTACTTTTAATACCATAAATACTGTTAATAAGTGAGCGTAGATGGATTCGATTCTGCGTGGTCTCCACCGAAAATTCACTGCCAGGCCAGACCTCAAGCGCAACTCCGGTAAAATACCGGGTCATTTCCTCCAGTCCGACACTTCTTCTGCCTCTGGCCGGATCATGCAGTACATAACGGTTACGCTTTACGCTGACCAGTACAACAAAATGGCTGAAATCCCAGTGGAGAATACATGGCGTTTTGAGCGCACCAAGTTCATCCAGCTCCAGCGAAAGTGCCCGGGTTACCATCCCCAGCTGTTCCGCTATACTATTTATTCCCGCAAGGTTTGCCCCACGGGCAGAAAGATTAAACTTCCGCCGAAGGGATATCAGGTCAATATTCTTGCCAAAATGCCCACATATCATTGCCAGACAGGCCAGTCCACACTCCGAGGTCTCCGTCTGATGAATAACCGGAACCCGACGTCGCCAGCGCATATCAAGCTGATCTATCATTCGTCTGACATTCCCGTTACTCATCGATCGGCCCTGTTGCACTGTGTTTCATGTCATAGAAGGGAGAAAGCATCCACTGGTAAATGCGTCTTTTTTCCAGGAATAGTGTGCTTTCAGCTTTCATTCCATTCTCAAGAGGGAGAGATTTCCCGTCATAAGAAATAATCTGTTTTTCAGGTTTAACGATGACCTTATACCAGGGAACGGAGGTGCCCAGCGTATTTTGAGGCGCCCCCTTGTAGGTCAGCATTTCCTGCGTTGAGGCTGGCGTTCTGGATATGGTTTTCACCGTAGCAGAGAACTGACCAAATTTTTCTGCCGGAAAGGCTTCATAACGAATGTTCACTTTATCCCCTGCCGAAATATAAGGAACAGCATCATTAGGGACCCAGAGAATAAGGTAGTAGTTTTCGATATTTTGAGGGATAACCTGCAGGAGACTGTCTCCTGCATTGACCATTTGTCCGACAGTGACACTCAGGGAGTCAACTCTCCCGTCAGACAAAGCACGGATAATGATTTCTCCCCCCACATCAGTATCAACCAGCTCTTTCTGCAACTCGTAGCGTTGCAGTTCCATCTGATAGATACGGTTATCAAAATCCGCAGCCTGAGTCTGGATCTGACTCTCCAGGCTGGTTATCTGCAGGGCATTCTGTTCATTTTGTCCGCTCAGGCTGAGAAGATTATTTTGTTGCTGATAATATAATGCCACCTGGTTAGTTAACTGATCTTTATTAATCAGCCCTTTTGACTGGTAGTTTCTGTAATTTTCCATGTTGTTTTTCATTATTTTTATCCCTTCCTCTGCCCGCTGTATAATATCTGATGAGCGACGGAACGCATCGCTGTATTGCAGATGTTGCTTTTCCAGCGTATTCAGCGTAATTTTTTTACTTTCTTCCAGACGGGAAATGATGTTGTCCACTCGAACCAGCTGGTTTTCGATATCCCTGCGCTGATTATCGGTGACAACGCCACTGCGTGTGCTTTTACTGACGTCAATCTGGTAAATCGGATCACCTTTTTTTATCGACTGACCTTCATGTACAAACTGCCTGACTACAAACCCCTGCACACCGGAGTATATATTGACGGCTCGCGGCCAGGTCGTGACCTCACCACTGACATTGACACGACGGCTATAGGTACCAGCTATAACGAACGTCAGAAATGCCGTGATAAACGCAATGCTTCCCAGCATGGTTAACCAGAGCGGTATCCCGGGAAGTAAAATTGCCCGTCCCCGCCATTTCATTCTTCTGTTTTCTAACGCATCCTGACGAAACAAAATATATGTCCTTACTCACGCGTTTCCTGTCATACCTTCAGCACTCATCCGAACAGGCATATTCAAAACCCCGAAAATGCAGCGTTCCATCAAAATGATACCGGGGTACATTCCGCCTCCGGTATTCACATTTCTTTCTGTGTCTCCGGGACCATCGGCATTTTATGTCGCCGCGTGGGCCGAAATGTCATGATTTTCTTTCTCCTGCTCAGCCAGCGCACTTCTCCCTCCCCCCATGGGCGAAGCTGAAATAAACGCTCAATGGCCTTTCGGCAAAAACCGGGCTTACAACAGAAATCCAGGATCCAGATCCTTCCATCTTCATCCCATTCAGAAGGATGAAGTCTGAACTCCGGATCGTTGAGCAGGCGTGCTTCCGTATCTGCCTCAAGATACGCCCAGGTAATATACGCCAGAGGAAAACCTCGCGAATCAAACAGGAACTTTATCTGATTGTGCTGTATCGCATATTCAGTCCAGTATTGAATGGTTAACACCGGATACAGGCTGTAGTTACGGTTATGAAGCATGCAACTGACTGCAAAACCAATCTGCTCATAGACGGTCCATTCCTCTCTGCCCCTGATGGATTCTCGTATATGCGACATCATTGTCATTATCCTTATATTTTACACCGCAATTCTGACAGGGTTTACATGGCCAAAGGCTTCTCTGGAAAATGCCTGCATTCGGGTTCCCATATCAGAAAGTGCCTCACGCAGGTAATATGGGTTATCGCTGTGTTCATCCAGAAGAGTGGCAATCCCCTCAGACAGACACGCCTTTCCCAGCCATTTTCTGGGTTGCAGTCTCTTCCTGACATGGTTTTCCATTTCTTTCAGGAGGGATGAAACATTGATCTGACGTCTGATACTGTCCTGCGTCAGCCAGTGGATAGCCCGGGAAAAACACTGTTGTGCTTCAGTAAAATGAACATCATGCTCAGCGTCATTATCAACTGGGTGGGTTTGGGCCTGGCTCTGCCGAATCAGTTCCACCACCAGGCTTTGCAGTGGTGAATCATCTCCACAGGCAGTATCTGGACAGCACAATCGATCGCTGTGCTTATTGACCAGTACATCGAGGCTGTTGACCAGTTGTTTCAACGTATCTGGTATCCCTTCCTGTGGTAGAAACTCTGTGGGGATACCCAGCTGTTCCAGATAACAGTAATAGTATGCTTCATGGAAAGTTTTCTGAAAGGTCTCCTCAACCTTCAGACGAGCCATCAGTGTGAAGTCAGGGTCAAACATATATTTTCCGATATACAAGCAGAGATCGGACAGCCCCTGCATCAGTACCATCGGCTCTTTCACCAGTTCGGCAAGTCTGAGCTGATGTCCAAAATCATCGGTGTAATCTCCCGGGAACAAACAGCTGAGCCCGTTAAAATCCATTAATCTGCCATCCATCGCGATATTAGAAGGAGAAGTCGTCAATCTAAGGAAACGTGTACGACAAAATGCCATCTGCCATGCTTCACGGCGGGCCAGTTCACATAACCCCTCAATACAATGAACCCGGGGATTACGTCGGGCTTCTCCACTAAACCCTTCTGATGGTACAGGTAAATTACCTGGCAGCATGCGAATCACGGACCTGACCCGACGGGCATCATGAATTAACTGGTCAGCATATTCCGGCTTAGCCCGGAAGTAAGGCGCGCGTTCAAAATGCGCCGGGCGAACCACGGGGTCGCGCACCAGCAGGGCTCGTCGGGATTTACCATGGGAGCGATCAAATGCTTTGTCGGTATAGAGATTGGTAAGTAAAACTGCCTGAACCCGCACAGCACTATAGGGTAATATTTGAGCAAGTACCTCTCCCCATAAAGCCTCATAGATTGCATGAATGGCACCGAGTGCGCCGTTAGAATGACGTCCGTCAGTCCCTACACCGACTAAAGGATTGGCTCCCATGCCTTTAACCTGATAGTTACCATCAAATCCACAACGTGCGCCACCGCCATTACGCTGAATACCACTACCACCATAGCGCTCTGCGTGGAATGTTTTGGCAGAAGCTGAACTGGCCGGAGCTATTATATAGCTGCATGCTTCCAGTAATGCCTCGGTATTTCGGATATTCTCAGCACACCAGATCAACGAAGAGGTTATCCGTCGGGCAGTGAAGGGCACCAGGTTTTCATTCAGTTCAGCAAGCGAACATAGCTGGTTCATTTGACTGTATTTCTCCGTTACCATGGCCTGAGGAGTCGCTGATTCCGGAAAAGCTTCATCCTTTTTTGCATACCCAAATCAGTTGGGTAACCCAACACCAATAAAAACAAGGGATCCTATACGGAATAAGATCGCTTAAGATTTATTTCTGGTTACAAAAGGTCAGAACATTGACAAAGAATACTCAAGCAATGTGGCGGTCATGATCAAAGCCAGCAACCTTGTTCTTAACCCGTCATCTGCCGCCACCAAGTCTGTAGCAAACACCATTTCACTTACCTCACAAAGAAGAGAATGATTGTTATTTACTTTTACTTACAAAGCTGACATATTAGCCACACGAAGTCAATTGTTAATTTTTTTGTTGTATATATACCAATGCGCTCACTCAGCATACGGAGTTTGGTTGGGGCCGCCTTGGCCTAAGAATTGGTTACGTACTGATTATGTTAACTACTATTAATGGTGGTTAACTGATGGGAGACTGAAATGAATGGCAACAAAGCTCACAAAAAAACAAAAAACATAAGTATTAATAATGTAAATGAAGTCCAACATCAGCAGGTAACAGAGGTGAGTAAAGAGGATGGTGATTTCCTCACTTTCCTCCATTTCCCCGAGTCCCTACCATTCCCGGAAAACACAGCATTAAAAGCTAATTATTCCATACGAACAGAAAACACTGTTTCTGAATATCAAGATATAGCGGATACAGAATGCAACCAGCATATTATGCAGATAGATTCAGACCAGGATAAACGAGATTATGGGGATGATAATTATATTTGTGGATGCGGTTGTGAAAGTTGCTGCGGCTGTGGGCATGACTTATAACAAAAAAGCCGTATCTTTCTGACATACACTGGCATCGACCCAGAGGTAACTTAAGGATTAAAGATGATAACCTGCTCATTCTTAGCAAACGGTGGGAATAATATTACTATGGTTTTTCTCTATTTAGACAAAGTACCCTTATTTATATTAGGCATTGGTCTTCTTGGATTTGCCCCTATATATCCAGACGCGTTTTCTCTCTTACGGTTGCGATAACTTTCTGCGTATATATTCCCGTGGTGAGCGATATCCCAGCGCGCTGTGTGGATGATGTTCGTTGTAATGACTGAACGCCTCCGCCAGATTCATCACCGCTATCCGGCTGTCCGCTTTGGGCATGATGCTGATGTAATCCCGCTTTATCGTCTTCACGAAGCTTTCTGCTATACCGTTACTTTCCGGGCTCCTCACCGCTGTCGTGCATGGCTCAAGCCCCAGCATCCGGGCGAACGCTCTTGTTTCATGTGCTCTGTAAGCTGAGCCGTTATCCGTCAGCCATTCCAGCGGCTCCGTTGGCAGTTGCTTTCCGAAGCGTTTTTCTACTGCACCCAGCATGACATCCTGCACCGTCTCTTTGTCATAGCCACCTGTGCCCGCTGCCCAGTCTATGATCTCTCTGTCGCAGCAGTCCTGCGCGAAGGTTACCCGCAGCTTTTCACCGTTGTCACAGCGGAACTCAAAGCCATCTGAGCACCAGCGCCGGTTACTTTCACTTACTGCCACATGCCCCTTATGGGCCCGCTTCCGACAGGGATCTGCAGGTTTACGCTCAAGAAGCAGGTGGTGTGATTTCATAATGCGATACACCCGTTTTGCGTTAACCACTGGCTGACCTTCACGTTCTGACTCCCGTCGCAGCACTGCCCACACACGGCGATAGCCATACGTCGGTAGGACTGCGACCGCTGTGTTTATCCGGGACAACACCTCGCTGTCATCAAAATGGGATTGTCGTCTGCGATCCTGCCAGCCAGATAGCCGGTTAACCCTGAGACTCAATTGCGCACGCGACACACCGATACTCCGGCAGACGTCAGTTATTCGTCGTCCCCGGGCAACAAGGGTACATGCGCAATCCATTTTTTTGTCCGACCGAACTCCACAGCCTCTTTAAGTATTTCAGCTTCCATCGTCTTTTTGCCCAGAAGGCGTTGAAGCTCGCGGATTTGCTTGTTGGCAGCAGCAAGTTCAGATGCGGGAACGACCTCTTCACCTGATGCCACGGCGGTCAGAGAGCCGTCTTCATACTGCCTGCGCCATTTGAAGATCTGGTTAGCATTGATGCCATGCAGACGAGCGACATGAGACACGGTCATGCCGGGCTCCATAGTCTGTTGAATAATGGCAATTTTTTCCTGCGGAGTACGACGGCGACGCCGCTCGGGTCCTGATAACACTTCAACCATCTTATTATTCTGACTGGTGTTAAACATAGTTCTAAGACTACCTCTTATTTTAAGAGAGGCGAAATGTCTGGTGATCTATGGGGCCAGTCTACTTCTTACTTCATTTACACTTCCTGGCAGTTCCGCTTTAGACTCGCCAAAATTTCTTTGTATTTACTCCAGCACTATCCTTGCTGGTATTTCATTCATCTATCAGGTGTTTCGTCATGGAACAAATACAGAGATTTTTATAGCAATGCTGATAACTGTTTCTTTTGTTGTTATGCTCCCCGTTATCAAAATGCATTTTGCTTATTAAAATATTTCCTCTTTTACAATAACAAAAAGTGACAATATATATCGGCCACAATAAATTCATTTACGTTCTATTGTGGCCAGTCTGTATTACAGAGTAACCAGGCTAAAAATTTATAATAAAGCAAATTATTTACTTATCTGAACTTCCCTCGCAGTTCAAGAAGTGATAATTAATATGCTCATTGCCAAAAAGATTATGGTAAGTTTTATAGTAATTCTAACATTGAGTGTTCATTCATCAGAAATTCGAACCATTAAACAAGGCCCTGATAAGGAAACTTATTTTCCTGTCGATATGAATACTCTTGTCGAACAACAGAACGAGGATAAAAAATGCAACCACATTCTTCCGTCCGAAAATCCAAAAGAGATATTTATGGTCATAATAAAAATAGTGCATTATCGAATGAGGCTAAACGTTATCCCGCACATTGGCTTTGTTACCAGGAATTAGAAAACATTAACTTTCCTTTTAATAAATATAAAAACATGAGATATGTTAACGAAAAACAATTTCAATAATGAGTTAGATTCTGCTATAACAAATGAATGTAACTTGAAATAAACAGGTAAGTGTCAATAATCAGGAGATTAATTGATGAGAGAAATCACGGGTAGCAGGCTTAATCTTGTTAGGAATGGTTAAATTTTGATGGGTTACGCGGCTCTGCTAATATGACAGATCAACGCGGCACGGGCATAGGATACTATATTGACACAAATGATGCCTGCAGGAGCCCAGGTACGCCAACCAGCGGTATGTAAACGGGAAGTAAACCCTCTTTCATAGCTAAGAGAGCTTCTCATCATCTTTATAGTATATAAATTTTATCTACAAGGTATGCCATTTATGAGGAATCATCCATCCAGAAGTATTGATGATGTCTGTACGGAATCAAGAATATGTGCACAGTTGTCCACAAATCAACCCATAGATATCACTCACTTCTGGCGCGAAGTAGAATCTGCTGCTCTTCCCCTGATGACAAAAAGCAGCAACATAGATAATCGGGAGGTCACATTTCTGTGGCGTTCAGAAGAAGTGCTACAAGGCGTATATCTTCGCCTGAACCGTGTTACAGATAAAAAAGATGTCAAAAAAGGACTTATGACTCATATCCCTTCGACGGATATCTGGACACTGACTCTGGAGTTACCTGCTTCATATCGTGGTTCATATTCGTTTATAGAAATTCCACCGGAAATGCCGCAAGAAGATATTTCTCAGCTTGGAGGTCGCTTCTCACCGTTACCCGGTCAACCCGATCCGTTTAACAACACATCAGAAATAAATATACGAGGATTCGGGGAATCAGTCCTTTCTCTTGATTTGGCTCCTGGACAAACGGAGTGGGATGATACTTCCCACACCTGTTCCGGCGTCCTTTCAACATCATATTCCTTTGTTGCGGGACACCAGCGCCAGATTCGTTTATATCTTCCAGGATATCCAACTTCAGCTCCTCTAGGATTACTAGTATTACCTGATGCAGAAACATGGTTTGACCGTATAGGTATTACCCGGGCAATAGACATTGCCATTAATACTTGTCGTATTGCGCCGATGGCGATCCTTGGAATAGATAATATTAATGAATCTGATCGTGCGAATATTCTTGGGGGTAACAAAGAATTCATTCTAGATATCGCGGGAAATCTGATCCCTCAATTATACAAGGATTATCCTGATATCGTATGGGCTGGTCATTCAAATACTATACTGGCCGGACAAAGCCTTGGCGGAGTCACCGCGCTGATGGCGGCCTTATATGCACCGGATATATTTGGCACAGTAATCAGCCACTCCCCTTCGATGTGGTGGAGTCCCGACAGAAACACTCCACTCATGTTTACGGAGAATGATACCTCCTGGGTAAGTAAACAGGTACTTTCTGCGCTTCCGAAAGACGTAAATATTCAGTTGGGGGTAGGTTCTCTGGAAGGTGCTACAGTCCCTCATGTTCAGCAGTTACATCAATCGTTGCTCGCCGGTGGTTTGAAAAGTAAACTTTCTATCTATACTGGAGGTCACGATTATGCCTGGTGGCGTGGAGCTATTATCGACGGATTATCAGCAGTGTAATCGTGAGTAGATACCAGAGAGTAATGCCCTGTCGGCAATAATGTCACCGTCCTGGTAACCCTTTCAGCTACATTATTTCATGTTCATTTCCCACTCAGCAATGTCCTTCACTCATATGATGAAGTACATTGCTGAGTGGGAAATTTCATCCGTATTATACAATTATTGCCGGTTGGTTTTAAGTTTCGCTACCAGAACGCCCACGATCTCTGCAGGGCTGGGTTGTTCAGCCATTTCAGCAGCAACCTGTGCTGAACATAAGCGAAGTGAATCATCATAAAGAAAGGTATTCACCAAATCACTGGTCAGACCATGATCACCAGGAATGATCCCACACCCACGCTTGGCAACTGCTTTTGCATTCACAGGGCGATCAGCGCCTTCACCAAACACAATCTGCGGTATCCCGCTATACAGGGCTGTCAGGGTATTACCCGCACCGCCATGATGAATAAATCCATCAGCGCCGTTAAGAAATACCCCCATAGGGATCCACTCTACCAGACGCACATTTGATGGCAGTTTTCGCAATCCGGAACGTGCATTCATCGCCAGTTGCAGAATAATGTCAGCATCCACCTCATTTGCAGAATCCATCACCCATGATATCAAATCCAGCCCATCCACCATTGGTTTGACTGTACCAAGGCTGATCAACAGACGTTTTCTTCCCGGTGCTCTGTCCCACCACGGCTCCCGGACAGCACCTCCATTGTAGGGCACATACCTCATGGAAATAACAGGTTCACCATCATTTTTAAGAATGCTCATACTCGGTGGTGTGACATCAATCCATGCAAGATCACGTGGCGGGCTACTGACGCCATGACGCCTGTAGGCATCGGCCAGAGAACGGGTTACCATTTGAATATGAGCAGAAGTATGGGCGAACCCAACCGTCTGCATGACCGAAGGGATCCCATATTTAGCGGCAATCAGCGGTCCAGCAAGGCCAAGTGGGGGATAGATGATTAAATCAGGGTGCCATTGTCCTGCAAAATCAACAAGTCGATCTGCCATCTCATCACTAAAGAAAGAGAAGCACCCCACAATGTTACTTTTCTTCCTCAAAGCTTCCTGATGACGATAACCAGCCTCAGAATCCAGTCCAGGAGCCGCATCAAAAACAACCAGACCTGCTTCAGCAGCTTTATTCGCGAATTTACCTGCACTGGCAACCACTACCTCATGCCCGTTAACACGAAAAGCCTGAGCCAAAGAAATCATCGGGTACAACAGCCCATATAAAGGCGGGCCAATAAAGAGAATACGCACGAGAAAATCCCTCTCTATTTTACGAACTTAATCTAGTCATAAAAAAGCACATAACTCTGGAAACAACGAGAGGGAGCCACGTCAAGGCTGTAAGACGCCAACCACAGAACACAATCCTTACTTCACTTACATGAAGTTCAGCTGAATACCAAAGAAAATGCAACTAACTGATTCTCATGTATAAGATGCTCCTGCAAAACCTTACTGTCAACGAGCAATTATGCCAGATACATGTTGTACAAGAGAGTGGTGAAAATGTTGCCCAAAGTACATTACTGAATAGCTCTAAGAATTCTGATGTAGTGGTGGGTGTCCCGCCCTCTGTGTAAGTCCTGCCATACTTATGCTGTGTGCTGGATTACACTTTTTTACGCTACGTCATGTAATAACTGATCTGATGAGTATTGAGCATCACGCCATTTCCAGTTGGATCATGAACATGATACTCAGATTATAAAGTCGGCCAGAATAATTAGCGCCAACCGGACTGAGTTATTGTCGTCTCATCCGCCTGTTAGCAATGTACACGAGGAATAATTATTCGCCCTCTTGTCATAAAAGTCCTTTTTTTACTTGAGTTAAAACTTCAGTGTTCCTTACACATCGACGTTGTATCACCGTAAAAGACGTAAAAACGCGCCCAGGTGAGAGCGCGATGGTGTAATTATGTGATCTTATTTCTCAGTGAATGCAGACGATGCGACCAGTTACCGAGATAATGGCCCGGCGTCAGCAGTACCCGCCGCCGTTCGTCACACAATGCGTTGCCGATGACGACCTCACCGGCCACGCCGCAGAGTGATAACTGGATGTAGGCCATGCCAGCGGCCAGTGGATCAATATCCGTCGCGGAAACCCACAGATAGCGGTGTGACCCATAGCCTGCCTGGTTGAGAGCATCGGCAAAAGCCAGTACCATGCAACCCGCACCGCAGGCGGGTTCGCTGAGGGTGATGAAAGGCTTTTCATCAAACATTGCTTTCACATCCCCCAGTTGCAGCTGCGCCATCATTCTGGCCACATCCTAGGGGGTGAAGAACTGGCCGCGATACTTATCGCCCAGTTCCAGCTGCATAAATACGTTTCCCAGAAAATCACAGAATCCATTCTGCAGCCCGTTAACCACGTGGGCCAGCAGTTGCGCCATACGGATAACATCCGGCTTTTCATAACCACCGATTATTCGCAGATATTTACCTTCCCGCTTTTCGCTAAAACAGAGACGGTTCTCCAGCGCAATAACGCTGCAGCTGACAAAATCTTCAAATACCTTATGGCGGTGATGATATCGTGCGGTCTGATTAAAAAGTGAGATAAACGCTTTTTCATGGTCAATTAAACCGGCCATACGCATTCTCCATAAAAAAGAGGAACACGTATCCCGGGCAGGAGAACAGTGTTCCCCTGAGGGTAAAAAAGCTGCAGCCGATGAAGGCTGCAGCACGGTTAAATGGTCAGAAACCGGTTATCCACGGGCTTCGCTGTAACCAGCCGTCTCCGGTTCAGGATGCGGCTGTTCACTACTGACCAGATACAGAGCCGGCGCGGACTGTAGAGTGTCCACTGGCAACCCCTGGTGGCCATCCACATGCCCCCCGAGATCATAACAGTCATAACCACTGAGGCCGCTGACCGGTTCGCTGTACGTATGTCGCACTTCACACTCAAAGAGAGCGGAAATACCGGCCACCACCTCACCTGACGGCGGATACCATGGAGAATCCAGCCGCAACGTTAACCCGTTAGCGGCATGGCGGTGCAGGTTTACATTATGCCCGGCCGGCCACTCCATCCCGTAAATGCGGCTGTAGAAGCTCAACGTTGTGGATACTCCCGTCAGCAGCCCACCGGAGCCATTAAGCTCTGTGGCCAGCCGCGTCGGAATAACCATCAGCATATCGCAGGGCTGCGACCGTTCCGGGTACTCCCGCAGACGTTCCCAGCAAACCGCAGCCTCAGGCTCATCGTTCAGGCCGGCCAGACCGAACCAGTCCGCATACTGCCTTTTCATCAGCATAGCCATGATGTCACGTGACGCCTGGGGTATATTTTCCCACTTCAACGCCCCCAGACCGGACTGGTGATACAGCCGGTCAATCCGGCGTATTGTCTCCGTATCCAGCGCCGCGTCTTTCTGCAGCAGCTCCAGCCACTGCTCAAACGCAAGGTTAGCGGCCGTCGACTGGCCGATACCATGACGAACCAGCCCCTGAAAGGGGATGTACGAGACGGTTCGCACCGGTTTCAGTATCCCCGCACACCCGGCCAGGAACAGTTGTATGCTCTGCAGAATTGCGTGGCGATAACGCGGCGTGTCTGCACCATTTATCCACTGCAATAACACATCAATACAGACAGATTTACCGGTAATTTCAAAACGGTTCTGGCACCATTCAGACATAAGTTGATACTCCTCTTTTCAGTAAAAAAGAGGGCATCATCCCGTGAGGAACGATGCCCTCACGGGAGGGTGAGTGAACCGCCCCGGTATCTGGAATCCGCAGGTCTCACATGCAGTGACATGAATCTGAAGCTGTTCAGTCAGGATTTATATCCGCTGGATGCCACGCCTGCGAACCTGCACAGACTGTCATCCTCTGCTAGTGAGGCTGAGCCTGAATGTTGTCGCGACGGTCTGGTGATGTTTATCATCGGGCCTTCAGATTTTCCGGGGGGTCAAGACAGTGAGTCATCTGATATCTGTCCCTACACAAAAAATCGGATCACCCGGAAACGGCCGTCCGGTAATTTAAAATGGTGTTTAACAGTCTGCTAAAGGAAGCACCAGAAGAAATTCTGCCCGGGGGGCTAAACCTCACGGTGACCGATTATAAGTAAGGAGAAAAAACCTATGAACGTACCGCATGTGGCGATCGCTGATGATGTCGTGGCGCTGTTGAAACACTGCCAGACGCTGCAGTCGGAAAAAGAAGGTGTGATACGACCTGCGCCAGAGGAATACAACAGGGATGACGATCCGTTTGCTGACCGCATCCGCCAGGCGATTGGCTACACGCGTCAGCTGCAGCACCTGTTGCCGATGGCGCAGCAGCTGAAAGCGCTTGGCGTGGCGCTGGAGGAGCAGGGGAAAATTCAGGTGCGTGTCGGGGAAGACTATGCGCAGCAGGCGCTGACGTATATTGTGGCGCAGTACCAGGCTGACGGTGGTACCGGGCGATGATGCCGGTGTTGCCTGGTCAGGGGAGCACCCTGCCCGCTTCATCGTTGCCGGTGGCCATCGACTACCCGGCGGCACTGGCGCTGCGTCAGATGGCGATCGTCCAGGACGAACTGCCGAAATACCTGCTGGCGCCGGAGGTAAGTGCCCTGCTCCATTACGTCCCCGATCTGCACCGCAAGATGCTGCTGGCCACGCTGTGGAACACCGGCGCGCGCATTAACGAAGCGCTGGCGCTTACGCGGGCTGATTTTTCGCTGGCGCCGCCCTACCCGTTTGTGCAGCTGGCCACGCTGAAACAGCGGGCGGAAAAGGCGGCCAGAACAGCAGGAAGAGCACCTGCCGGCAGTCAGGCCCATCGTCTCGTGCCGCTGTCAGATAAACAGTACGTCAGCCAGCTGGAGATGATGGTGGCCACGCTGAAAATTCCCCTCGAGCGCAGGAATAAACGTACTGGCAGAACGGAGAAAGCGCGCATCTGGGAAATTACCGACCGGACCTGGCTGAATGAAGCGGTGGAATCCGCTGCGGCCGACGGCGTGACATTCTCGGTACCGGTGACCCCGCACACGTTCCGCCACAGCTATGCGATGCATATGCTGTACAACGGAATTCCGCTGAAGGTGCTGCAGAGCCTGATGGGACATAAGTCTATAAGCTCGACAGAAGTGTACACGAAGGTTTTTGCACTCGATGTGGCTGCTCGCCACAGAGTTCAATTCCAGATGCCGGAAGATGATGCTGTGGCTATGTTGAAGAAGAATATCTGACACTGTTCGAATAACTAAAGGTTTCTGTCTGTAACAGTCATTCAGAAGGCATCTATATAAAAAAAGCCACAGATAATATCTGTGGCTGTAAAAATTATTCACAATCATATGCACTGTAATAGAAACTTTCGCCAGTAAATAGTGACATAAATCTGCTTTCAGGTACTCTTTTTTTCCTGGTAATAACAGAAAACCGGAAGAAGATATCACTGACCAGTGATATATCTTCTCAGTATGTATGAGTTATCTATTTAAATTGTGTACACCGTTTCTTTGATGTGTCGTATAAAAATTGTAGTTAACTATTGTTTTCTTTTATCTCATGTGGCGGGATGGTCCTGTAAATTCGTTTACAGTTATCATGAAACATTTTCCGTTGCGCTGCATGAGAATAACCCTTCATTTCACACACCGTCATAAATCCATGAAATATGTCACTGAAACTACCGCAAAGACTATCCACAGGAAAATTACTTGCAAACATGATTCTGTCAGGGCCAAACATTGATAAAACTTCAGAGATAATCCAGAGATTATTTTCCACCGACCAGGGGATACCCTTTAAACCAATGCCTGATACTTTCACCACAACATTTTCGCACTCGGCTAAAGCTGCCATTGCTGAATGCCATCCGGCGAGTCCCTCAACGGAACGCTGGGCGGGTAGTCCCGTATGGTTCAGGATTATCATCGTATCCGGGAAATCATTGGCCAGCTTAACCGCTTCATGTAAATTCCACCACGGAGTCTGTAGATCAAACATCAGATTATATTTTGCAAGTAATGAATAACCATATCGCCATTTTTCATTACTCATCAGGGTGGTGTACTGCCCTACATCTTCAGGTTTGTCAGGTCCTTCCGGTTTATGCCGGATGCTGCGCATGAGTTCGTATGCGCTTTGCATTTTCAATACGGACTCAGTGTCATCATGGTGTAACCAGGCCTGACCGACAACAGCATTCGGATACCCCGTCTTTTTGGCCACCGAGGTAATAAATTCACTTTCACCACAGGGGTCTGTTGGGTCCCATTCTGTTTCCATATAGCAGGTTTCCACAACATTAATATTCCCGACATCCATGAAATAATCTTCCGGGTAATACTTTTTCTTAATGGATGTATAGTCACCATATCGAAAAGGGATCAACACATCAGGCTTCAGCCACGGATGGTCATTTTTAATCGGGTCCCAGAAATGATGATGAGCGTCAATAACCGGACCATCATATAATTTTATTTTTTCAGTGTTCATCTTTATCTCCTAGCGTACATGACGTAAGTCAATAATATTTGTCATAATAATGAATATTACAGCACAACCAGCGAAGAAGTAGAGTACCGGATCAAATGAGCCTGTCAGGTCTAAAATAAGTCCAACTATTAATGGAATACAGATCCCACCAACACTACCAGCCATATTCATCATACCGCCCACTGTTGCAACCCGGGAGCGTGGAGCCAGCAATGGAGGAAATGTCCAGTACATACTTCCCCACATTAATACAAACGCAGCGCAGGACAGAAGAATAATGGAAGTTTTGACATCCGGGATGCTCGGTAATACTGCAAATGCAAAGAGTGTACAAACGCCTGAGATTGTCAGTAATAATTTGCAGGACCGACCGCGACCTAAACCTTTGCTTGATAATTTATCAGCAAGCCAGCCACCACAAAGGCTGCCACATCCCCCTGCACAAAAAATTATCATCGTAGCGAACCCAACGGATTTCAAATCCAGATTTAATGCTCGTGTCAGATATCCCGGTCCCCATGTTAATAACCCAAAGAAACACATGGCCCATGAACAACGACCCAGCAGCATACCTGTGAAGGAACGCAGCGGAATAATTTTTAGCAATGGCTCCTTATTTTCTTCAACAACTTTATTTTCAGTACGATCAAGATTAATGATTTCCAGCTCACTGTCATTTACTTTAGGTGAGTCTTCTGGTTTGTCACGAATAATCCAGTAGGCTATGAGTCCAAGAATAACTGCAGCAACACCACAGATAATAAAAGTAATCCGCCATGATGAAAAATAAAGAATCATTTCTGCTACTAATATTCCACCAATAGCGGCACCAAACGGACCACCGGCGTCCATTAGTGTGGCCCCACGCGCTCTTTCATTCTTGTTTAACCAGATAGCATTGAGTCTGGCTCCGGAGGGAAATACAGGCGCTTCACTTGCACCGAGTAACAGGTTAGCAGCAAGTAAAGCAAAGCCTGTTGGACAAAGCCCTAACAGGGCTTCTGCAATACCCCAGAGGACTGCAGATAAAGTCAGTATAACCCTTGCCCCGAACTTATCCGCCAGGAATCCCCCAGGGATCTGCATACAGGCATAAGTCCAGAAAAAACCACTCAGGATCAGCCCCTGCATGGTATCACTCAGGCCCAGATCTTTAGCAATAGTGGGCATCGCTATCGATATCGAGGCCCGGTCAATCATACTGACAACAACAAGAAGGAAAAGAACGATAAATATCCGCCATCTTATATTGGTTGGCTTTTGAATCCTGCACTCTGAAACAGTGTTTATTAGTTTATTACTGGATGACATGGCTGGCCCCTTCAAATTAATAATGTTCTTTTTTAATTTAAACTGGATGCTGTTCTTTCATTACGAACCAATAATGGCCCCGAGGATGAGAACCCCGATAAGCCCAACAACTGACTGTACGGTGACCAGGTAGCTCCAGGTACGGATTGTTTGTGGAACGGTCAGCCCAAAATACTCTTTGAACAGCCAGAATGCTCCGTCACTGACATGCGAAAAAATCATTGCACCTGTTGTGGTGGATAGCACAAGCAGGGCTGCATTCGTGTCTGGATGTGCTGCCAGCAGGGCTGCCACAATTCCGCCTGATGCGGATACCGCAACAGTCCCGGAACCCAGCGCAATACGAAAAACAGCAGCCACAAGCCATGCAAATAACAGAGGGGGGATAGACCAGTCATTAGCCAGACTACTGATGATGTCACTCAGACCGATTGCAGTAAGCACATTCTTTAGACCACCACCGCCACCGATAATCAGCAACAGACCTACAATCGGTACGATGCTTTTCTTGCTGATAGTCAGAATGCCTTCATTGCTGAAGCCGGCAGCACGGCCCAGAAAAATCATGGCATAAATCAGCGCAAGACCAAGAGTAATCACCGGGTTACCAATGGCCTGGAATATTTCTGTTACTACGCCTGTTTTCGGCAGGAAATCAAGACCAATAGTACCAATAATCATAAGAAACGGCGCAATCATTACTGTTGTCAGTGCGACAGCCAGTGATGGCTGACGAACCGGTTTTCCTTTTACCTCATGCCCGTGATCAGGACCGTTAAGCTCCAGAGGTTTACCCACCTGAAGATGGCGACTCATAAGTTTCGGGAAAAGATAGGCCCCTGAAAGTAGCACAGGCACGCTGATGATCACCCCGTAGAGTGTTGTTTCACCGATACTGGCGTTGTAGGCTGTGGCGGCAATAATCGTAGCCGGACCCGGTGGCAGCAATGCGTGAGCAGTCATCAATCCAGCAGACATTGGTATTGCCACGGTGAGAACAGGCACATTCAGTCGTTTGGTGATAGAAAAAACGAGGGGGACCATCAACACAAAGGTGACTTCAAACAGATTAGGTAAACCAATGATCAGCGACACCAGACCGACACTCAAAGGCATCCAGACGAGTTTTCGTGATCCTATAATGATATCGGCAATTTTGTCCCCACCGCCTGACTGTACCAGCAGTCCGCCCAGCATCGCGCCCAGGCCAATGACCACGCCTGTGACAGACAACTGACTGCCGAAGCCATGCGTAAAGGTTGTCACGCTTTTTGTTACGCCAATATCATTCACTATACCTAAAAAGATGGATGAGATGAGCAGGGAAAAAAAAGGGTGAATCTTTAATCGGGTGATTAAGATAATAAGAAGGACAATTGCAACGAGTCCGCTTATTACCACAAATGAAGTTGAATGCACGGAGCTTCTCCTTAGCTGTAAGTGACCACACCGGAATATATGGAGATATAAACCGGTCTTGTCTGTATTTTTGTTGTCTGGTTGATACAATGATTTTATGTTGGTACGTTATTAATTTCAGTCATCACACAGAATGTATGCACTTCCTTCTGATGATGCGGGCACTATATTAAAAATGTTATTAGTCTCTTAATTGTTGTTCCTTTTTTATTGTCAACAATCTCAAGGAGATATATATCACATTTTTCGATAAGAAGAGTTAATATACATATATAATGCTTTTCTCGGGTGCATCTTTATAAAACATGCATAACAATGCAGATGACACCCGTTTTTCCACCACGCCTGACAGCGTGTGTATTCATTCTTTATTTATGTGTAGTGGAAGCCATTCTGGCCGCAACAGCAATAGCGCGTTCTGTCGCCAGTGTTTTTGCCACGCCCTTGCCTGCAATATCAAATGCAGTACCGTGTTCCGGCGTTGTTATTGCATACGGTAATCCTGCTGCCACGGTGATCCCCACGTCAAAAGCATGTAGTTTGGTGGCAATCTGCCCCTGGTCATGGAATAGGGTTACAACCGCATCGTATTCATGATTAAACGCATGAATAAAAACGGTATCACCCGGTACCGGGCCGTACATATCTATCCCTTTCTCGCGGAAACTTTCAATGACCGGGATAAGAACGTCAATTTCTTCCTTACCGCAGGTGCCGCCATCGCCGGCATGGGGATTCAGGGCTGCAACCGCGATTCGAGGATTTTCAATGGCCGCCATGCGTAATGTGTCATAACATAACTGGACTGAACGGCTGACATTATCAGGTGTAATATGACTGGCAATATCTTTAAATGGAATGTGCCCGGTTACACGAAATACCCAGAGGTCATCAAGCACATTCAGCAATCCACGCGGTCTGTCCAGGCATCCCAGCTGTTCAGCAAATAGATAATGTTCATCCTCAATATCCCAGCCGCCTTTCTTGAAGGCTTCTTTATTTAGTGGGGCGAATACAAAACCGTCAATCTTTCCGGATTTAAGTAATGACATGCTGGTCACCAGTGACTCGCCCGTCGCATGGCCGGAGTTGGTATCAATGGTGCCCATGACCAGATTTTCAGGATTAAAGTTTTTCAAATCCAGCAGCGGGATATTCCCGTTATTCCAGTCCGCATCGGCCGGGTCGCTGATGACATCCCACTGAAAATCCACGCCGGCAATTTTTTGACCAAGCGCCAGAACCCGGGCGTCGCCAATCAGGATCGGCCGACAATACTTATAAACGGTACCATCAGCCACTACTTTAGCAATCAGCTCAGGGCCAATTCCGGCAGCTTCACCCAAAAAAATCCCCAGAACAGGTTTACGTTCCATTATTCACCTCGTATTTTCATAATTTCGTGTTGCGTTCCCTGACAGGCCAGGGCAACGGTTATTACATAATCGCGTTCATAATCCAGGGGACAAATTCCTGGCTGCCATAACCAAGCTCTTCACTTCGCGTCCTGGCTCCCGAGGCCATCCCGATAATTTTCTGATAAATTCGCTCCCCGGCCTGTTCAATCGTTTCCTCGCCTTCCACAATGGTGCCGCAGTTCACGTCCATATCATCCTGCTGACGGCGCCACAGAGTATTGTTGGTCGCGATTTTCAGGCAGGGTGCCGGTTTAGAGCCGAAGGCTGATCCCCGGCCGGTAGTAAAACACACCAGATTTGCCCCGCCGGCGATTTGCCCGGTGACGGCCATCGGGTCATATCCGGGGGTGTCCATAAAGACAAAACCTTTCGCGGTGACCGGTTCGGCATATTCGTATACTTCCATCAGGCTGGTCGTACCGGCTTTGGCGATCCCACCCAGCGATTTTTCCAGTACTGTGGTCAGACCGCCCGCTTTGTTTCCGGCTGACGGGTTATTATTCATTTCACTCCCTGTACGCTCACAGTAGTCCTCCCACCACTTAATCCGGCGGATCAGCTTTTCACCCACTTCGCGGCTGATGGCCCGGCGCGTCAGGAGATGTTCAGCACCGTAAATTTCAGAGGTCTCTGACAGTATTGCCGTTCCCCCCTGGCGAACCAGCCGGTCCACAGCGTATCCGAGAGCCGGATTAGCGGAGATGCCGGAGTAGCTGTCAGAGCCACCACATTCGAGGGCAAGAATGATTTCCGATACCGGCACGGGTTCACGTTTAACCCGGTTGGCTTCCGGCAGCATCCCGAGAATGAGGGAAATGCCTTTCTCAATGGCATTACGTGTCCCGCCGCTCTCCTGAATGGTCAGGGTATGGAACATCGCGCCTTCGTGCAGTTTATGGGCATTCATCATGTCCTTAATCTGGAAGGATTCGCACCCCAGGCCCACGATCACAATTCCGGCAAAGTTCACATGGGTGGCATAGCCCGCAATCGTCCGGCGCATGACCGTCATCATTTCGCTGTCAGATCCAAAGGCACAGCCAAAACTTTGTGGCAGGGCCACAATGCCATCCACATTCGGGAAATCACTGAGGCCGCGGGAACGGAAATGATCTTCAATAGCCCTGACAACGGTCGCACTGCAGTTCACGGAACTCAGCACCCCGATAAAATTGCGGGTTGCCACCCGTCCGTCCGCTCTGCGTATCCCCATAAAGGTATCCTGATGCGCATCGCGTTCCGGAGGGCAACTGTCCACTCCCCAGGCATAGTCGCGCTCAAAATTGCCCATACCGAGATTGTGCACATGAATATGTTCACCCTGCCGGATGTCTCGGGTGGCAAACCCGATAATCTGTCCATAGCGCTTAACCACACTGCCGGCTGTAATATCCCGAAGGGCAATTTTGTGGCCGGCCGGAATGTGGTCGCGTGTTTCCAGACCTTCAGCTTCCAGCCAGCTTCCTGCAGGAAGTTCCTGTCGGGCAATCACAACGTCATCTGCGGCGTTTAGTCTGAGTACCGGACTGTTATTCATATTACGACCCTCATGATCACGGGTGAATGTGTGTCAGAATGGCTTTCACCTGAGCAGTTTTTTCATCGCTGAGCGGCAATGCCGGCGCCACAACTGCGGTGGATATGTCCAGCCCACTCAGCCTGATGGCGGTTTTTATTACACCAAAGAAAGGCTGCTCCAGCGCGTACAGCGGAGAAAGTTTTGCCAGCTGCTGCTGAAAATAACGGGCCTTCTCCAGATCTTTATCCAGAAAAGCCTGATAAATACCCCGGGTGATATCCGGCGCAAAGTTGAAGGTGGCAGGAATACCGCCGTGGCCACCCAGCAGCAGGGTATCCAGCATATATTCGTCATATCCGCTGAAGACAATGAAATCCGGGCGAAATGCATGCACACGGTTGATGATCTCCCGGGTATGGCTGATATTATCGATTGTGTCCTTGATGCCCACGATGTTCGGTACCTCTCTGGCCAGCCGGGTAATGACATCCAGGCCAATATCCTGGCCTGTCAGGTCAGGGAAGTTATAGAGAAATACCGGCGTATCGAGCGCATCAGCAATTTTTTTGTAATGCATGAACCTGGCGTCATCGCTAAGTTTTGCATAGTACGGGTTTACAACCAGCACGCCATCCGCACCGTGCTCCTGCGCATGGCGGCCCAGTTCAATGGTCTCTGCAGTCCCTGTACAGGCAATACCCACCAGAACCGGTACTCTGCTGTCCACATGATGCAGGCAGAATGCCGCTATCTCTTTTCGCTGCAGGGAAGAAAACTGTGAGAACTCGCCTCCACTGCCCAGGATCAGCATTCCGTCTGCGCCACTTTCAATAACATGATCAAGCATCCGGGCCATGCCTGCTTTATCCAGTTCCCCCTGTTCATCGACAATGGAGGGAACCGGAGGGAAGATACCCCTGAATTTCGTTGACATACTATCCTCACCTAGTTCAATATATGGAACTCAAGTTCCACTCATTGAAATTAGTACATCAGAATTCGGATCCGGTAGTCAAAGGGTTTTACAACGCGAGCTGATATCTGTGAGTTATGTCAGATTTATAGCGGGATACCCGTAACCGGAAATGATGTATAACACCAGAAGAAGGCGGTTCTGTGCTTCAGAAATGACCGGAGTACACTACTTATGACTATGAATTAAAGAATATTTTCCTCTATGAATAATCAAACCAGTAAAACATCCGTACCTGCCCTCGATAAAACTGTCCGGATTTGCAATTATCTTTTTAACTCCCCAGGTGCCACCTTCAGTCAGATCCAGCAAGATCTGGGGCTGCCCAAAAGCAGTACTTCATCTTTACTGACTGCACTGGTTGAGCATCACTTTTTACGCCAGGAGAGAGGTCGTTTTTTCCTGGGACTGAAGCTGTACGAATGGGGAAACCGTTCCCTGGAACAGTTCGACATTAGTAAGGTTGCCAGGCCGGTGCTGGAGAAACTGAGGGACAGTACAGACCTTATTTGCCACCTGGGGATCCTTGATGAAGTTGCGCCCATTTATATCCTGAAGCTTGAAAGCGCCCAGCCAATAGGGATAAAGACATGGGTGGGCAAGAAACTGCCACTCCACAGTTCTGGGGTAGGTAAGGCTCTGTGCGCGTGGCTGCCGCCGGAGACCATTGATACACTATTACCGGATGAAACCTTGCCTCGCTATACGGATACCACTATCACCCGTAAATCTGAGCTGATGCAGGAATTTGCGCATATTCGTGAGCAGGGATGGGCTTTTGATAATGCGGAGGACTCACCGGGAATTTACTGTATTGCTGCGCCAGTCTTCAACCGGGCGCAGGAGGCTGTAGCCGCAATCAGCGTCAGTGGTGTTGAGGTTCAGTTGCCTAAGGAAAGAATTCCGTACTATTCCTGCTTGGTCTTGGAAGCCTGTCAGGAACTGTCAGCAAAGTTAAAATATATCTGAAATGGTTACCCGTCCTGAACAAGGACCGGAAGGTGACCGGGATAGTCAACCTCACCGATATTCTGAAAAGTGGCTTTCTGTAATTGCATGTCTGACGTTTCTGTCAGACCCAATCTCCTGCAAGGTTGATTTTCGGTGGCACAGAAGAGGCAGGACTGTGCTACCACCAGTAATGTCAGTCATTCTCAGACCAGACTGAGGGACGTAATGAAGATAAAAAAAGAATGCAGCAATCTTGCAGCTAGATTGCCGCATTCCTCTAAGGGGCGCAAAATCTTTTATACGATCAATGTGTATGGAATAAGCACGGATTAATGAGGCGCAGGTTCTGATGAGGGCTGATTTTTCGATGGTGCCGCCCTGCTCTTTTGTGCAGTGGTCCACCCTGAACATCTCGTTCGAGCACAGAAACTGGCTAAAACTGAATAGCAACAAATGTAACTTACACTGCCGCTTTACGCGAGTTGAATCACATTTATCGTCTCTCTTCAGTTTTAGCCTGTTGCCTCATATTCACTCATGGTCTGCCAGAGGAGCTCCATAATATGGATTCTGCAATCATCACGGACCTGCTAATCAGAATTGCCCTCGCCGGTTTTCTCGGGGGACTTATTGGAATCGAGCGTCAGTTACGCGCGAAGGAAGCCGGTTTGAGGACGCACATCCTGGTGGGTATGGGCAGCGCCATGTTTATGATCGTTTCCAAATATGGATTCGAAGATATTCTCAGGGAAAATCATGTAGCTCTTGATCCGAGTCGGATTGCTGCTCAGGTGGTAAGCGGTATGGGATTTCTGGGTGCCGGAACTATCATTATTCAGAAGCAAATCGTCAAGGGTCTGACAACAGCAGCTGGAATGTGGGTCACCGCTGCTATCGGTCTGGTTATTGGTAGTGGCCTGTATGAGATTGGTATCTACGGGGCCTTTCTGACGCTTATTGTGCTGGAAGTTTTTCGCCAGCTCAGTAACCGGCTGCTGAGTCGTCACTGTGGATTAGAGGTAAAACTCCGGCCAGAAAGCGTTTGCCAGGTGTTTATCGCCCTTCAGTCGATGCCCGTTCGCTTTGCGTTTCGTTCCCTGAAAGAAAATGCCTCTGAGGACAAAATGTGGACACTGTATATAGTGTTGACGCTGCGTCCCGGACGTTCAATCGATGAGCTTGCTCCGGGCCTGCTGGACATAGAAGGGGTTAAATCCGTCACTATTCGGTAACCCTGCAGGAATCTGGCAGGTGATAAAATGATGACGGATGTCTTTCATTTTCCAGCTCTTATAGTAACGGTGAAAACCTGCCGCTAAAAACGAGCAGTGCCGCTATAACTAACAACATCAGCAACAGAATATTCATACAGCAGAGACGATGGCGAAAAAGAGCATGTCGGCGTGCCCGCTGGCGTCGGGAAAGATCCTTCATGTTATCTTCGCGGCTCGTTATCACTGCGATTCCTGGCGGGATATCGCCAGCCAGTGCCGGTAACGTTCTGTGAACCATTTCCTGTGTGTTTCATCCATATTCCCGGTCACTGTATCAAGATCCACCGTTCTTCCCTGTGCCGCCATCTGTGCAAAGGTGATGGCCAGAAATTCAAAATTATGCAGTGCATAAATATCGTCACCCTTATTCATTTTCTTCGCTCCATCGGCCTGAAGGAAATCGCCTTCAGGTGGTTCTTTTATCATTGTCTGACGATAGCCACATAAATGTGATGGGGTTCTCAAAAACAAGTCCCCACTAAAAGTGATTTAGGGCCGATCACTGTGTGTGGTTTCTGCTGGCCTGTTCTCAGGCATCAGATGTGCAGAATGTTAAACGCGGGGCGTAAAAAAAGCCGCGAATGCGGCTTTTATCATCGAAGTGACGAACTATCTGAGGGGGGGCAAAGCAGAGCGGGTAGTGAACCTTCACTGTACGGCTTTTCAAACGGCAAACCACACGGCATACCGATCTTATACATGATAATCAACGCCCATGAACTGAAGCCAACCAGTACCGCCAGCATCAGAATTTTAAACTTTTGTTTTGAGTGGCGTAACGACATAACAATCCCTCAATATGACATTTTGCGATTATACCAGGCTAGCCCTATCCACTACCAACAGAACGGCACAGTCGCTGAGGAAACCGAACGACTAAGATGCGAAGTAAACCGCTATTCTTTCAATCTGAATGGTTTAAATATGGCTGCAATCTAGCTGCAATCTAGCTGCAATCTGCTTGATTGATTTAATAGATTCGACATTTACTTTTTACTCAGACACATTTCAGCCAGTTTATGCGCTTTATTTCTCAAATGCTCAGGAACAGTATCAAGTCTGAAATCTGCCAGAGTCATCTCTTTACAGTCTTCAGAGATCCACTGCTGGAAATTATTGATGTTGTACAGGGAGAGCAGCTCATCTGTTTTCGGGGCTGCTGAATTAATCATTACCCAACAAATCAGCACCACCAATGAAACTATCCCTGTGATAAGTTTCGCCTGAAAATCGATCATTAACTTTGTCTCCCGGTAGCGCAAATGCGTATCACGGCTTGAAAAGCATACAGAGGCAGCATCCGGGCTACCAGCGACTAAAGGTTATATCCATGTGATTACGAAATTGTGTAAGTGTCGGGTTGTGACTGAGTTACTTATACTCTAATAGCTGCAATCTTTCTGCAATATAGCCGCAAGATTGTAGAAAGATTGCAGTTTCGATTTTTAATGCATTAGACTGTAGTACCTGAATTCTTCATCAGTTCCGTACTGTCTGGATTGCTTCTATAATGCTTCAATCAAGTAGCAATCTTGCAGCATGATTTTTATGTTGCAATCTAGCTGCAAGATGCTAGATTGATGCTCAGATATTGACCTCTGCTGTGGAGGTCCTAAATCAAGTATGCTGCAATCTTGCAGCAATACCGGAGGGCTTTATGGCCTGGATAGTTGGATTTATATCGCAGAAAGGCGGGATTGGTAAAAGCACAAAGGCCAGAGCACTGGCCCGCGAAGCGACCAACAGCGGTATTAAAACTAAGCTCGCAGACTTAGACCTTGAGCAGGCAACCAGTTCGGACTGGCATCGCCGTCGTCTGGCTGCCGGCTTACCTCCTGCTGCTTCAGTTGAGTTGTTTGGGACAGCAAAGCAGGCTATCGAGTCAGCAGGTGATGTCGACCTTCTGATCCTTGATGGGCCTGCACGAGCAAGTAAGGGAACCCTGGAAATTGCTAAAGTCGCTGATCTCGTTGTTCAACCGACAGGGGCTTCGCTCGATGATTTAATACCTGCAATTAAGGTATTCAATGCTCTCGTTAAAGATGGCATCCCTCGCTCCAAGTTAGTCTTTTCGTTAAGCCGTGTTGGCACCGAGGCAGAAGAGGCTGAAGCCAGGGCATATATAAGTGAAGCTGGCTATGAAACATTAGCCGGTTGTTTGTATGAGTTTCCTGCCTATCGGCAGGCCATGAATGCGGGTTTAGCTGTGACGGAAACGCGTTATAAGCGGCTTAAACAAAATGCCGATGAAGTTATACAGTCGCTTATAGACAAGATTGGAGAATAGTAATGGCTGATGCATCTAAGCTAAAAAATAGGACGCGCAAAAATTTGGGGAATCCTCCGGGGCCTGAAGAAGTCGCAACCAGCCTTAATTCACCGGAAGTGGCTCCTATTGCTGTCGTTCCTGATGCTGCTGAGCAAACTGTACCCGTGCCACCGGCTTCTTCTGTACCTGAAACAACGACACCGGCGACGACTCAGGTGAGCAACTCCGCGCCGTACATCCGTCGTGATGGCCGTTCAGCCAGAAAAACATACCGTATTATTCCTTTTGCGACCAGGGTAACCCCTGAATTTGATAATGAGATTCGTGACATTGCAGATCGCGAAGGTATCAAACTGGTCGAAGTCCTTGAGAACGCGCTTATCGCCTACAAGGCACAGAAAGGGTATTAATCAAGATAGCAGCATGATAGCTGCTATCTTTTTAATTATAATATCTTGCTGCAATATTGCAGCTATCATAACGCAATCTAGAATTTTGATTGCTGCTATCTGAAAGCTATCTTTATGCTAGATTGCTGCTATGAAAATGCGTTATGATACTCAAAATGAGTATCAATGGATGTGCGGCAAATGCTCAGATTGAGTATTAACGCTCGATTTAAGGGCCTTCCGCTCGCACCTGAATGACATGGGTTAGGTATAAATACTCAATTTGAGTATCAATGGAGATAGTATGAATATTGCTTGTGATGATGGCTCTACCACAGTAAAGCTCGCATGGTTCGCAGATAAAGGTAAATTGAAGACAGGTTTGTCTTCCAACTCATTCCGTCAGGGCTGGAAAGTAGAAGGGATGGGCGCACGCCAGACCTTTAACTATGAACTGGAAGGCAAAAAGTACACTTATGATGAAGTCAGTAACGAATCCATCCTGACTACTCATATTGAGTATCAGTATACCGATGTGAATGTCCTCGCTGTGCATCATGGTCTTCTGAACAGCGGATTAAAACCGCAGCCGGTCTCTTTAACAGTGACTTTGCCCATCAGCGAGTTCTATACAAAAGAGTGCCAGAAAAATGAGCTGAACATTCAGCGTAAAATTGACAACCTGATGCGACCAGTAAAACTCAACAAGGGCGAAGTGTTTACCATTGAACACGTTGAAGTTATGCCTGAGTCCCTGCCTGCCGTTTTTGCCCAACTGGTAAAAGACAATGTAGGACCCTTTGAAAAATCTCTTGTGATTGATCTGGGGGGCACCAGTCTTGACGTTGGACTTATCGTTGGTCAGTTCGACTCAGTCAGCGCAATTCACGGGAATGCAGAAATTGGTGTGTCTATGGTAACCAGTGCAGCACTGACTGCGCTTAAAATGGCCTCCAGTGATACCAGTTCGATGGTTGCTAATGAGCTAATCAAACAACGTAAAGACCCTGATTTTGTACGTCAGGTTGTGAATGACGAAAGCAAAATACCACTGGTGCTGGATACTATTGAAAGTGCTATCGCAAGTCTGGGTGAGCGTGTAGTTGATGACCTTGCCGGATTCCGCCACGTTAACCGGGTTTACATTATTGGCGGTGGTGCACCGTTGATCGAAGCCGCCGTTAAGGCCGCATGGCATCACCTTGGCCCGAAAGTCGTGATGATGGATTCACCACAAACAGCACTTGTGGAAGCTATCGCGGCATTTAAAGGGGAGTAATTCTGTGGGCGATGAGCGGAAGAAGTTTACAGTCTATCTTCATCCGGATCAGGCGGCAGACAATATATCCTTAGACATAATTGAGTCTGTACCGCGGAATGAGAGAGGGGAGCTATACCGGAGGGCATTTATCTCCGGACTGGCTCTGCATCAGCTTGATCCGAGGCTTCCTGGTTTACTTGCTGTGTTGCTGGACAGAGATTTCAGTGCTGACCAGCTGGTCGGGTTAATTAGCCAGACTACGGGGTGGAAACCATCCCGTGCCGACATTCGGGATATTCTCGCTGAAATGGGAACGGGTCAGGTCATACAAACTCCCCAGCCGGAAGTTATAGAGGATGAGGAAAAGCAGCGCCTCGAGTTGGCGCGGGAAAAAATGAAGAAATTTATCTGATACTCAGAGTGATGCGCAGGGAATATCCGACCAACGGGTCGTATATGCCGGCGACAGCATTTCTCTCTTCATCTGCCATTCTGGAGCAATCCCGCGTCCCGCAAACCAGACTTTCCCAAGTCCTGAATGGTTTATTCCATCCAGGACTTGCATCAACTGCTCGCTCCGTTCCCGCGGCTGTACTTCATCAAACAAATTAAGCTGCGATACCCCGGTTGGTGAGAAATCGTTCAGCATACAGCCTGCCTTTGCGTAACGGTGACCATCCACCCAGATCCTGTCCAGAGCTCTGACGGCAGCGACAATGATGTCCCGTGTATCCTGCGTGGGGATGAGCAGTTTTTCACTGGCCATATTACCGTAGTAGGGCTCAGTTACGGCGAATGGCGATGTTTTCACAAACACGGCAATATGCCTGCAGAACTGACGCTCGCCGCGTAGCTTTTCGGCGGCACGTTCAGCGTGCTGACAGACTGCCTGCCGCATCGCTTCATATGTCGTGACACGCTCCCCAAAGGACCGGCTGCAGACAATCTGCTGTTTCGGCGGCGGCGCTTCCTCCAGTGAAATACAGCTTTCTCCGTTCAGCTCCCGGACCGTTCTCTCCAGCACCACGTTGAATTTTTTCCTGATAAATACGGAGTTTGCGCGCGCCAGCTGCAGTGCTGTGGTGATCCCCATTGTGTTCAGTTTCTTTGAGATCCTGCGGCCCACCCCCCAGATTTCCTCCACCGGCTGCAGTGACAGCAGTTTTTCCGTTCGGCGGGAATTGCCCGGTGTTAACGCCAGTACGCCGCTAAATTGTGGCCACTCTTTGGAGGCCCATTGCGCTGATTTGGCCAGCGTTTTCGTAGGGCCCATGCCGACGCCGATGGTCAGGCCCGTTCCGGCACGAACGTGTTCACGCAGCTGCCGGCCGAAATCTTCAAAGTCAATGCAGCTGTCAATGCCCCGCACGTCAAGAAACATCTCATCGATGGAATACTGCTCCACCCGTGGCGCCATTTCCTCCAGATGGACCATCACTCTGTTGCTGAGACTCGCATATAACGCATAATTACTGGAGAACGCCATGACCGGCTCCGGGAATTTTTGTGACTTCAGCTGAAACCACGGTACCCCCATTTTGATGCCCAGCCGCTTCGCTTCAGGACTTCTCGCAATGACGCAGCAGAACGACGACAGGTTTGTTTCGCAGGTCAGGGCGAAAAACCTTTTCGCAGCTGGCATAGAACGAGTTGACGTCAGCGAGCGCAAACATCAGTCCATACTCCGTGTTTTGTGTATGAAAGCGGTCACCACCCCAAAAATCTGCAGGTCTTCCGGATAAAGCGTGGGGTAGGCCGGGTTCATCGGCAGCAGGGCGACACGGGGTGTCAGCTGCAGGCGTTTAACCGTGAATTCGCCATCAGTCTCCGCGATGACAATGTCACCCTGAAGTGGCTTTTCGGCTTTGTCGACCACCATCAGGTCGCCGGAATGTAAGCCCATCTCTTTCATCGAATCCCCGATAGCCCTGACGAAGAATGTGGCAGCCGGACGCCGGATACAATAGGCATTCAGGTCCAGTTCCTCCTCCGTGTAATCGGCGGCCGGCGACGGAAAGCCCGCCGGGCAACGTTCGGTGAACAGCGGGGCAGTGGACTGCACCGGCTCCTGTTCGGGGGCGACAAAAAGTAACATGGCATACCTCTTAAAATACCTGTTTGCATATACAGTATTATTTAAGATATTTCATGTCCTGCAAGTGAAATTTTACCATTTCCCGTCAGGTAACTGTTCTGCCTGGAAAAACAGATGTCAGGTTATCCACAGAATCGGTTAATAACCCTGTGGAGGACCGGCGCAGAACTGTTGGTATGTCATCTGCTCCCTCTCTGGTGTTTTCCCTTCCCACAAATTCTCTGGTCACCCCGGCCATTCCTGCCCGCCTGCAGCTGGCAGCGGGTGGCAGGGAACGGTATCGCGGTGATGCCTCCTGCCCATGCTGACTGCATAAGGAGCTTCCCATGCCGAACTGGTGTTGTAACAGGCTGATGTTCAGCGGTATTCAAAACAATGACGCCCTCAAAACGTGGATTGCCGGAGGCCAGCCGTCCCTGCATCGTCGTGCCAGAAAAGAGGGGATACAGCTGTTTCTGGCGGGCTGTGCCGGAATACTGCGTCCCCTGACTGAGCAATGCTACCCGCCATACCCACAACTGGTTGCTCACGGGATGGCCGCAGACAACCGGCCGTCAGTGCAGGCGTACAGCGACTGGCTGGCGATGTTTATGGCCGGAACTGTGCTGGATGTGGAAACCTGCCAGAAACTGCACCAGTGCTGGCAGAACAGCCACATCTGCCATGCCCGCTGGGCGACCCTCAGTGAGCCGGAACAGCAGGTCATCCGTCAGCTGTACCAGCAAAAATCTTTCGACTTGGGGGGACAGCTTCCGGCCTGCGCCGGTGGAGGCGTGGTGGGACGGTCTGTGCGACGGGGAGAGCATCATACCTGCTGCCGAACCGATGGATTTCCGCGACGTGCTGCCGACGCGTCTGGATATTGAGGTGAACGGCTTCAACGGTGGCCTGCTGACGGGTATCCCGTCGTCATATGACCACTACCTGACCCGGTACGGTTGCAAGTGGCCGGTCGGTTATGAGGCGAATATCTGTTTCGCCGGAGAGAACACGCTGACGGTGGATTTTGACACCCCCTGGAGTCCGGTCGGCGAAGACGTTGTGGCTGCACTCAGTCAGCAGTATGGCGGGGAGGTGGAGCACTGGTTTGCGGAGCAGGGGGGCAATTACTGCGGTTATGCCCGGTACGTCAGCGGTGAAACGGACGTGTACATTACTGACGAGCTGGAGTGGGGCGAGGCTGACCCGGACGATGAGGACAGCTTCCCTGATGTGACCGGCCCGGAATGGATTATCAACAACGTGGCGCACTTTGGCGGCTGACCGGAGGCGGGCGGGAAACCGCCCGGACTGACATGGAAACATATCTGAATACCTGGCTTGTGGGGTTAAGTGTTGAGGTCGATGGCACTGAAATGATGGTGTATTACCTGGTTTCCGCGACTGACCTGGCGCAGGCCGAAGCGGGTGTCATGGAAATGGGGCGCACCTGGTGGCCAGCGCTGAAGCGCGAGGATGACCGGCATCGGTGGGAGTATCCCGGCGGTGTGGTCTGGTTTAACAGCATCGTTCTGCTCGACGATGTGGAGAACAGTATCCTGCGCGGCCTGAAGTTCCTCGATGCGTGGACAGTGACCGGCGCGCCGGATGCGCCGGTACTGCGCGACGAGTGGGGAAATGACTGGCGGGATATTACCCGCTGACGTGATGCCGGGCAGGGCGACTGCCCGGTACTTCAGGACGGAATAATGATGTCGCGCTGCTCCTCATCCATGCCGCGCGTGGCGCGGGGATATCCACTGCCCGGAGCCAGTGTGCCGCGCCCGGACGGACACGGGACGGGCGGCGTTTCCGCTCCTGTCCGGCGTCGCTGTGATTTTACGCCATCCACTCGCACTTTAAGGAGCGCCCTTCAAGCCGCTTTCGCGGCATAAGCTCGCCGACGATGGGGACTGTCGGCTCGTTATTCCACGGTCAGCCTGACCCGTTAACGGTCGCGGCGTACAGGCTCCGGGCAGCAGGGAACGGACGTCGTACCGACGTCCTCCTGGGTGCCCCCTGTAACCACGAGGTGTCCCTATGTCCCGTTTTATCCTGGGTAACTGCGTCGATATTATGTCCGGCTTTCCGGAGCGCGCCGTTGATTTCATCCTTACCGATCCCCCGTATCTGGTCGGGTTCCGTGACCGTTCCGGCCGCAGTATTGCCGGTGACAAAACCGACGAATGGCTGCAACCCGCCTGCAATGAGATGTACCGCGTCCTCAAAAAAGACGCACTGATGGTGAGCTTCTACGGCTGGAACCGCATCGACCGCTTTATGGCCGCATGGAAAAGTGCCGGGTTCAGCGTGGTCGGGCATCTGGTTTTCCCGAAAACCTACACATCGAAAGCCGCTTATGTGGGCTACCGCCATGAATGCGCCTACATCCTGGCGAAAGGCCGTCCGCCCCTGCCGCAAAACCCGTTGAATGACGTGATTGCGTGGAAATATTCAGGCAACCGCCACCACCCGACCGAAAAGCCTGTTACCAGCCTGCAACCGTTGATCGAGAGCTTCACACACCCGAACGCCATTGTTCTCGATCCGTTTGCCGGTTCAGGCTCCAGCTGTGTCGCCGCAGTCCAGGCAGGGCGCCGTTATATCGGCATTGAGCTGATGGAGCAGTACCACAAAGCCGGGATTGAGCGCCTGACAGCCGTGCAGCGCGCCATGCAGCGCCCGGCCGCCAACGACGTCTTTTATCCGGAGGCCGCGTAATGAACTATGCCGGACACGAAAAACTCCGCGAAGAAGTGGCGGAACTGGCCAACAGCATGAGTGACCTGCGGGACGCGCTGAACGACATGGAGCACCGCTATCGCTTTGACTCCGATGTGCTGACTGAACGTCTGACCCGCCAGACGCTTTTCCGCGTCAATGCCCTGTTTATGGCGGCGTACAACGAAATTCTTGAGCTGGATGCCTGCTTTAAGGACTAAGGAGAAAAAACATGTACGGAACCTGTGAAACCCTCTGCCGGTTGTTGAGTGAGCAGTATCCCGCAGAAACCCCGCTGAACCTGATTATCTGGTCCCCGGCGGATATCGAAGCGCTGGCCGACGGAATGGAATGTGCCGTTTCTGACCAGGACATAAAGGCGGTACTGGCGCGTCTGGATGCCATCCCGGAAGAACAACGGCTTGAGTCGGGCGTATCAGCCAGTGCGGTGATGGATCTGATTGGACAGGTGAAAGAAGCCACCCGGGCGGTGATGGTGCCGGCTGACCTGCTTGAAACCCTGCTGACGACCGCCGAACAGGCGTTGTGGCGTCGGGAATGGACCGCCCGGGATGACAACCATCCGGTGCCGGAAAGCGTTGCCCGCCGACTGGCTGATGCGGCGAAAGTCCGCGCGTTACTGAAAAACTGACATCCCCACGCCGCCCCGGCGGCGTGGCCTGAACCGACTCAGAGGAACATAAAATCATGATGTATGGCACCCGTAAGGAACTGAATAAAAAGCTGAAACGCATGTTTGACAACGATGAACACTTTGCCCTGCTGGTCTGGACGAAGCAGGACGTGATGGCCCAGGTGGAAAACATGACGGAAAGCGAGGCCGGGGCGATTTTGCAGGAAATCGGCAGTGTTGCCGGACATACCGAAGAGGGCATTTCATACCGCACAGTCCAGGAGATGTATGCCGGATTACGGGCCGAAATCCCGACCGTCATTGTTCCCGCCGACCTGCTGGCCCGTCTGACGGACGTCGCGGGGCTGGCGCTGGACACAGAAGACGCCCGGGCCTGGCCGCTTGTTTGCCAGCATTACCCGTCCGTGGCTGATGCCCAGGCCGATATTACGTGGCTCAGGCAACTCCTGGCCGCCTGATGTGACTGACCGCCCCGCCCGTTCTGACGGGGCGACACTTCCCGTACAACACACAGAGAGAATAACCATGAAGAACGATACGCTTAACGCCCTCATCGTGCGCCACGGTGAAAATCTGCTGCACCGTTCCGGCTGGCCTGAAACCGTGGGTGTGACACAGGTTGCTCCGGATGAGGTTCCCGGCTGGCTGTCCGTCTGCGGTGTGCTCAGTGCAGACGAGATCCTGACGCTGACAACCCGTCTTTGCCAGACCGAGATGGGGGGACGGGCGAAACTGCTGACCGCCAGCGCGCAACGGCTGGCAGGTACGCCCGCCCGGCTGCATCTGTACCCGGCTCAGTCTTATCCCCGGCCCGAAGCCCTGACTGATTTTACCTGTATCAGTCTGCCGTATGCCCGGGAATGGCTGACAAAAGCCGAATGCGGGGACCTGCTGGCCTTCCTGAAAGATTTCATTGACCGGATCTGTGACATTGTTCGTCAGGACGCGAAGCGCATCGCGACGGCTCTGGTGCCGTCTGCCGCGCCGCGGCTGATGGAAAAACGTTTCGGAGTCTGGCGACTGGTTGCGGACGAATACGAGCACGACAACTGGCTGGACAGTGAGGACGAGGAACGGCTGGATCAGGTGCTGGACGGCATACTGGTCCGGGGTGCGCGGTTTTGTCCGGTCCTGCTCACCCTGGTGAATGAGTCCCGGGAGGAAATCGAAGCGGCCGGAGTGATGACCGATCTCCTGCGTTTCCCGGGGGAACCGGTCCGCCGCTGGTTTGACCGTCGCGTGTTGCGGGATGTGCTGAACGAGGTCCGCAACACAGACCCCATCGGGGATTAAGTCAGGGAGGGAAGGGGGAAACCCCTTCTTTTATCCGTCGGTGACTCAGAAGCTGAAAAGGATGTCGCCGGCTCCGCTTTTATGGCGGCCCCGTCCCGGCGTGACGTGGCCTGGTGGTTTTCCACTCTGTCAGTCCGGAGCCGTGTGCGGGCTGTGCCGTGCATCCATCGTAGTCGGGCTGTCGTGGATACAAGGGTAAAGTGCACGCGGCGGTCACCCGGTCCTTCCTTCACGTCAGCCGTTATCTTCCGGTCGTTCGACCGCTCAGGTTTCACGGTCTCACCCTTCAGCTCCCGTCTGCCGTGCGCGTCAGGCTGCGGCTTCCCTTGCGCCCTTGTATCCACGCCCGATCGCCCGACTGGTCTGGATGCACGGCACCGCCCGGTGTCGCGGAATATGTGATTACGGAGGTTTACCATGCAGTTAGCTACGCGTCAGCACACCCTTAACGTCGAAGAATCCGACCGCCTTTCTTTCCTGCCGTACATGTTCGGCAACGATTTTATGCTGGCTGAATTACAGGTGTATGCCCTGGCAAAACAGTGGATGCCCGAATACAAAGGTGGTTTCTGGCATTTCATCCGTCTGCCGGACGGCGGCGGCTACATGATGCCCGACTGCGGTCGGGTACACATGATCAACGGTGAAAACTGGTTTGATCGTACCGTCAGCGCCGACGCCGCCGGAATTATTCTGACCTCACTTGCCATTAACCGCCGTTGCTGGACGCATCACGACTGCGGCAACGCTGCACTCACACACCTGTATATGCTGCGTGATACCCAGCTCTGGAATCACATCGTTTTTCACCCTGAATGCAACGCCATTTATGCCGCACTCGACTGATTAACCAACGGGGCGGCGATGCCGCCCCACTGTAACCGCCATTCATCAATTAAAGAGAAACATGCCATGTACGGAACCGTCAGTGAAATCTGTATTGCTTTGCTGAAACAGCATGAAAACAACAAACAAATCGCCGTCATTACCTGGACGCCGGAGGACGTGAGGGAAGCAGGCGCGGAGTACAGCCCCACGGACGACGATGTGTCTTATGTGCTCCGCGTCATCGGTAAAGCAGGCAGTGCCGGAGTGTGGCGGTACGGGTTAGGACTGGAATTTATCGCCGATGAACTCAGCAAAATTTCCGCTGCGCGGGCATCGCGCCAGATTGCTGTACCCGAGGATGCGCTGCGTGTCCTGTTGCCCCTGATGGAAGCCGGAATGAACATTCCGCGTTATCAGAATGCGGACACGGCTGCCGAGGAATGCGCCGCGCTGGATATGCTCAAAACCCTGCTGGCAGTGCCGTTTACGCCGCGTCCGGCTGAATAACAGACGGGGCGGCGATGCCGCCCCTTTTAAAAAGGAATAAAAAATGCACGCACCCGTGAAAGAAATCATGACCGATCTCCTGAAATATGACCTGTCATCTGATGAAGCGTTGCTGGTTCTCTGTATTACGCGGGAGGATATCCGCATGTTGACCAGTGAGTGGAATTTGTCCGAAGAGGATATTACGTGCGTCATGCAGCGACTGGATGCGACGTATGATCAGGGGGCCGATGTGAGCATGATCCGTCGCATCACTGAAGAACTGATGGACGACCGCCGCGCGCTACGTGATGTCAGCGTTCCGGCCAGCGCGCTGCAAAAAATAATGTTACTGGCAGGCAGTGAAATGCAGCGGCTGCACGCCGTGGCAGAAGACGGGGGCGGGGATGCTGATGCATTCCTGGCTGAAGAACTGGACGCCATGCGCCAGTTACAGACTGCGATCGACGCCTGAGAAGGAATAATCCCGTGAATATTAAACCGGAAACCCGCGAAATCCTTCGCCAGTACAAAGCACTGATTAATGCCCGCCGCTGTGATGCCGGTCAGCGGGAACTGACAACCGCACAGGTGGTGGATGAAATCTGCGAGTACATGACCTGCCAGTGTGCCGTGTACATCGGCGGGCACTTTATCTTGCAGGGAGGAAAAGGCAGGTAAGCAGGATGGCAGGCGGGTGAGACCGCCTGTCAGCCCGCGCGAAAAACCCTGCAGGCTCACGCCTGCGGGGGGAGGACCCGAGCCGCGCTTCGCGCCGCTCGCCGTCCTTTCCCCTCTCAGTCTCTGATGGCGTACACTTACAGCGGGTTTCCATTTCAACGGAGGATGTCATGTCCGGATTTAATCTCGCGGCAAAATCAAAAGAAGACCAGGATAAGGAGGCCATTGACCTGGTCGCTTCAGGTGTGGCGTATAAAGAAAGACTGGCAATGCCTGTGGTCGCTGAACTGGTGGCCAGAGAACAGCCTGAACAACTCAGAGCGTATTTTTGGGGGAGATTGCACTATTACCGCCAGTTCAGTGAGCAGCTCCCGGATAAAAAAGCCCCGGAATATGCCAGAAAAGAGGATGAAGTTAAAAAATAGCGCTGTTCCTGATGAATTTTACCTGTCACTCGCCGGATTTTTCTCATGCCGGGTGATGGTTTTTTCTGGCCAGTGTGTGTGGTTTTTTATCTGCCGGTAATAATACGCTGCCTGTGCCTGTGCCTGTGCCTGTGCCTGTGCCTGTGCCTGTGCCTGTGCCTGTGCCTTCTCATTCTGCTTTTGCTTCTATTCCCCTTCTGATTTCGCTGACTACGGGCGACTTCCCTGACGGGAACCGGGGCTGTCATGCTGCGCACCGAGCCAGCTGCGCTGTCTCTGCCCGGCCCCTTCGGGGCAGCGGGTTTCCATCCCAGGCTGTCGCAACGTCAACATCACGCTTGCTGTGACCTTCCGGTCACGCCGCTCTCACTGCCGGCGATGGGGACTGCCGGCGCTAAGGAAGCCAGATGAATCTGGCTTTTTTCCTGGTGTCCTTCCTTTGCTCCAGGTCCCGGGTGCTGTGTTTTTCGCGGGGCAGCCTGCGTCAGGGGACGGAAAAGTCAACAGGTCGCGTGAACGCTGGCCGCATTAATTTTTTTCGCCTCAAAGGGACGGCTAAAAAAATGAACGCGCCCCCTGTGGACTTTACCGCCGCGCCTGCCGCTGACGTCTTCCCACGAAAAGCCCCTCACCCCGGAGAAAACCGGCAGAGGGAAATACACCAGAAAGAAGCCAGAGGCTTCAGGGAGCAACATGATGGCAACACGCGGCGTTAACAAAGTGATCTTAGTCGGGAATCTGGGACAGGACCCGGAAGTGCGTTACATGCCCAACGGGGGCGCGGTGGCAAATCTTACCCTCGCCACGTCAGAAACATGGCGTGACAAGGCAGACGGGGAGATGCGCGAACACACCGAATGGCACCGTGTTGTCGTCTTTGGCAAGCTCGCTGAAATTGCCAGTGAATATCTGCGTAAAGGCGCTCAGGTCTACATCGAGGGCCAGTTACGCACCCGTAAATGGACCGATCAGTCCGGTCAGGACAAATACACCACCGAAGTGGTTGTCGGGCAGAACGGCACCATGCAGATGCTCGGTCGCCGTGAAAGCCAGCCGCAGCAGGGCGGTCAGCAGTTCAGCGGTCAGCCACAACCACAACCGGAGCCACAGACCCCATCTCCGGCGGCAAAAGGTGAGGGCAAAGCGCCCAAAGGGGCGGGGAAGTCTGCCAAAGGAAAAAATGCAGCACCGCAGCAACCGCCAGCGCAACCTCAGCCTCCGCAGAATGAGTGGCCTCCGATGGATGACGACATTCCCTTTTGACGCGGCCGATTTTCACTAAAGCCCCGTCTGACGGGGCTTACACAGGAGCACATCATGACAGACAACACCATGCCCCCACTGAAATCCCTGCCTGACGGGTCTTTCACCCGCGAACAGGCCGAAGTTGTGGCGGCACAGTATCAGAATGTGGCCATCGAGGACGATCAGGGGACGCACTTTCGCCTGGTCGTTCGCAAGGATGGTGAAATGGTCTGGCTCGTCTGGAATTTTGAACCGGGCGGCGAGTACCTGATGAATCGTTTCATCCAGGACTACGGCATCCGTAAAACGCAGTAAGCAGTAAGAGGTGCCGGACAGGATTAGGCCCTGTCCGGCAGACAATCATCAATATCAGAGAGGTATCAATAATGTCAGTCACCGAGTCTAAAGCAAAAAAGGCAAAAAAAGCCAGCCCAAAAGCGGCAGCGCGTAAAGCGGACGCACAGTCAGACGTCCTGGTTGCCGCGCTGGACAATTCCCCTGTGCGCTACACCGCATGGTCCCGCCTGTTTATTGGCGAACTGAACTGCCGCGTTATCCCGCACACGCCGGAAGAAATCAGGGGGTATGCCGACAGTATCCATGCAGTCGGGCAGATCCATAACATCGTGGTGGTGGAATGTGATGATGGTCGGCTGGAAGTGGTTTGCGGCGGAGGACGGACAAAAGCGATCGGTCTGCTGGTTGAAGAAGGGAAAGTAAACCCGGATCACGAATGGATTTCTTATAAAGCGGTGCCGCGTGAGCTGGCAAGGGCTGTCTCCCTCACGGAAAACGGCAGACACAAGACCATGCACCCCGCCGAACAAATCGCCGGATTCCGCGCCCTGGCTGAAGAAGGGAAAACGCCAGCGCAAATCGGGGATCTATTGGGCTACGGCGTGAAACACGTCCAGCGCATGCTGAAGCTGGCAGGGCTGGCTCCGGTGATTCTTCAGGCACTGGCTGAGGACAGGATCACCACCGAGCACTGTCAGGCGCTGGCGCTGGAAGACAACCCTGATCGTCAGGTGCAGGTGTACGAGGCGGCGTGTCGCGAGAGCTGGAACAATAAACCGGAAGTGCGCGTCATTCGTAACCTGATCACTGAAAGTCAGGTCTCCACCCTCAACAACAGCAAATATGCGTTTGTCGGTGAAAAAGCCTTCTCCGGCGATGAAATCCGCGCAGACCTGTTCAGCGACGAACAGGGCGGTTTTGTGGATAAACTGGCGCTGGATACGGCCCTGCTGGAAAAACTCCAGGTGGTGGCAGAGTGCCTGAAAGAGGCCGAGGGCTGGGCATGGGCTACCGGACGCATGGAGCTGGTCAGTTCTCACGGCGAGGACAGCGCGGTGTACCGGATTCAGGATGAACCTGACGCGGTTTACACGGAGCAGGAGCAGCAGCGCATGGACGAGTTGCAGGACCAGTATGACGAGAACCAGACCGCCAGCGATGATACCGACGCGCTGGAATCGGAGATGGAGGCCATCGACTGTGCGGCCCAACTCCGGGCATGGACGCCGGAAATGCGCGCACAGTCCGGCGTGGTGGTGTCATGGCGTCAGGGTGACGTTTATGTCCAGCGCGGAGTGATCCTGCGTGAGCAGTCTGAAACGGAAGATGAACCTGCCCAGGTTAAAACCTATGAACGCCAGCCAGAGCCTGTGGATGAAATCAGCGTTCCCCTGCTGACCAGAATGTGTGCGGAACGGACGCTGGCAGTCCAGGCGGCACTGATGCAGCAGCCGGAAAAATCCATCGCCCTGCTGGCATGGACGCTGTGTCTGAACGTGTTCGGCAGCGGCGCGTATAACCGACCCGCGCAAATCTCCCTGAACTGTAAGCATTACTCCCTGACGAATACCGCCCCGTCCGGTAAGGAGGGTGTGGCATTTCTGACGCTGATGCAGGAAGGGCAACGCCTTGAAAAACTGCTGCCGGAAGGGTGGAAACAGGATTTCACCACCTTTTTTACCCTCAGCACCGCCGATCTTCTGGCCCTGCTCAGTTTCTGCACGGTATGCAGTCTCGATGGCATGCAGACGCGTGGCACCGGAGGCACCACCCGCAGCCCGCTGGATGCGCTGGAAACCGCTCTTACTTTCCATCTGCGCGACTGGTGGCAACCGACGAAGGCCGATTTCTTCACTGGCCTCAGAAAACCACAAATCATCGCCGCACTGAACGAGGCCGGACTGACAGGCGCGGCGCGGGATGCGGAGAAGATGAAGAAAGGCGATGCGGCTGAACTGGCAGAGGACAAAATGCGGGATACCCGCTGGGTGCCTGTCTGGATGCGCGCCCCTGATGCAGAAAAATCCCCGTCTGATGCAGAAAACGACGTATCTGATACCGAAAACGGCAGTGCTGATGCACCCGATGCGGCTTTTGATGCAGACAGCCACCACACCCTGCCTGATGCAGCCTGATAACGGAGGCCGCCCCTTCGGGGGCGGCAGTAAGGAGAAAATGATGCGTAACATTATTACCCCTGCTGTACTGAATACCATGATCCCCCAGGAATTCGAAGACTGGCGCGACGGCGGCGAAGACCTGCGCCGCGAACTGACCCACGCCGTGATGCGTGACCTGACATGTCCCACAGGCTGGGACCTGAACGGCGAATACCGCAGTGAGTTTGGTGGTTTTTTCCCGGTGCAGATCCGTTTCACTCCAGCCCACGGTAATTTCAGCCTGGCGGTATGCAGCCCCGGCGATATCAGCCCGTCCTGGATGGTGGTCTTTATTCCGGTCAGCGGTCGCCCGTTCTCTGTTATCCGCACGCTGCCAGCCTGGTCGCCGGAGGTTATCACGCATACACTCAGCCTGGTGGCTCACCTCGATGCCGATGGTTACAGTCAGGCCAGCATCATCAGCGTTCTGGCTATGGAGGGTGCAGCATGATCCACTCTTCACGCGCCCTCGTCACCCTGAAGCCAGCCCGTCAGGCGGCATTACAGGCCATTCTGACCGTGGAAGAATCCCGCAGCCGGGGCGCACGTCTGCCCGCGCTGCCACATGCGCGTACTTTTTTACGCGTGCTGACCGGCAGCAGCCGGATTAACACGGCGGTGGCACAGCGTATTCCCGGCCTGAACTGGGAGCCGAAGAACCGTCTGACCAGTCTGAAACAGGTGGAGGAAGCGCTGGATCGACTGATTGCCAGCAAAGGGGAACATTGCCCGCTGCCGCTCTCCGTGGATGTGTAGGCCGAACTGTTCCCGGAGGTGATGCACACGCGCACAGATCGCCGGATGCAGCGTGAGAAAATCGCCTTCAACCGCAAAATGCGCCGTGAGGAAAAAGCGCTGGAGCATACCTGGCTGCTTCGCCAGAACCTGCTGGGGCAGGCCATGACGGAGCTTAACTTTCAGTCGCCGGAAACCATCAGTGCCTGGTATACGCGCTGGGCTGACGAGTTTGACGCGCGGGAGCTGGCGCAGGGATTCTGGCAGTGGCGGACGCGGTTTGCCTCGCTGAAGCCGCTGGACTGGCTGCGCGACAGTGATGAGCCGCTGTACAACGTGATGTATGAAATCCGGTTCATTGTCCGGGAAACCCCGGCACATGTGCGCGAGGCCGAACGCTGGCAGGTACCCAACAAGCTGACGGACCGGAGCCGGGGATGAAGTGGCGCTATTTGCTTCGCTGGAAGCTGCCGCACAGACCGTGTCCGGGTCCGCATGAACTGGTATCGGAAGTGGTGGAGGCCGGGCTGCCCGCGCCTGAATCAGTGATGGCCCGCTGGGTGGCAGGTGCCGGGTATGCGGTGTGTGTGGATTTCCTGGATGAGAGGCAGATCAGGCGCTGGAGCGATGAGCGGAAAGCAGCTGCCCGCAGACGAAATCTGGAACGCCGCGTAAACCGGATCGCGCCACTGTTTGCCGATGAACTTATCGAGCGGGAACTGGAAACCCGACCGGCGTATTTTCGCGGAAAATCAGCACGATAAGGGCAGGAAACCTGGTCAGACAGTGACGGAGTGCGGTACAATGGCGGTGGCGCTTGAGGCTTTCTGCCTCATGACGTTTCAGATGTTGTGTGGCAGAAAGAAGAAAGCCCCGAGTAATTTTTCAATTAACCCGAGGCTCAATCTTGATACTAGACACATCTAGATTAGCCGCTTACTGCGCTTCGCGCAAGGAGAAGAAGGCTATGAAACTGCCGCGAAACACTCTGTTCTGGTGCGTATTAATAGTGTGTCTCACACTGCTGATATTCACTTACCTGACCCGTAAATCACTCTGTGAAATTCGGTACAGGGACACGAACAGGGAGGTGGCGGCTTTTATGGCTTACGAATCCGCTAAGTAGCTAACCCCGGCGGGGGGAAACCCCCCGCCATTCAGGGGCTGATGAATCTGGATGCCTGAAGCGCCTTTATGAAGGGATTGCCGGTTTGCTGGCAATCCCTTTTTCCTTTATGGCAGAAAACCCCACAGTTGTTTTTCATCAAGCCACGGGGCCACCTGTGTGCGTTGCGTCCCGGAGCATGACATCCAGCAACTGCCGCATTTTTTCGCCGCTCATTCGCTTCCGGTCAAATTCGGGGATAAGACTTCGGACGGTGAGGGACACTGTTGCCAGGGCAATGTTACGCTTGATCTGATCTGCATTCTCGTATGCTTTGTATGAGCGCAGGCAAACCCCCAGTTCTTCAGCAGCCCTGTCACTGCTCCAGCCAAGACCTTTCCTCCACAACCTCAGTTCATATCCGGTCATTTCAGTAATCCAGAAAAGTGCAAATATTGCACTTATTTTAACTGATTAGAATGAATAAAACATGTGCGTTAAAGTGCAATTTCTGCACTTTATTTAATCTGTATTCTGCACGTTTTGAGCGTCAGATAAACGCAGGATCAACACGCCTTCGGTTGCCGTTCCGGCAACGCGGCTCTCACTGGCCGCTGTGCGGCCGCTGATGAAAGCCGGTAAACCGGCTTCTTCTGGTGTTTCCTCCCTGCCGTCGTCAGCGGTGTTCACTTTTGCTGTGACTGACGCTACCCCGTTCCGGTCCTGAAACAAGGTAAGGCTGAAGCCCGCTGCCTGCACCCGTTCGCGCGTCTTCCCTCCGGTCAGCCGCTTGCGCTGCGGCTTTGTCATCGCCCTTGTTTACGTCCCTGATGGAACGGGGCGGTCATGTGTCACAGCAACGTGCTCCCCGCCATCCGGAAACGGTAAAAGGGACACCAGTAAGAAGCCGTAAGGCGCAACCCTCAAGGAGATCAATTATGGCCCGTTTATCATCTGTTTTCCGTTCTGCAAATGTCATCCGTAAAGAACGTGCGCTGACCAATGATGAACTTATGCGCTGTGTACCCAGCGTATTTTCAGGGGAAAAACATGAATCCCGTAGCGATCGCTACACCTACATCCCGACAATCACTCTGCTGGATAACCTGCGCAAAGAAGGATTCCAGCCGTTTTTCGCCTGCCAGACCAGAACGCGCGATGCCGGAAAGCGCGAGCATACGAAACATATGCTGCGTCTTCGCCGTGAAGGTGAAATTGCGGGAGAGGAAGTGCCGGAAATTATTCTCCTGAACAGTCACGATGGCAGCAGCAGCTATCAGATGATCCCTGGTATGTTCCGTTTCGTGTGCATGAACGGCATGGTCTGCGGGCAGACCTTCGGTGAAATCCGCGTGCCGCACAAAGGCGATGTTGTCGGGCAGGTCATTGAAGGTGCTTTCGAAGTCCTGGATATTTTCGATGGTGTCAAAGAATCACGCGGAGAGATGAAAGAAATTGGCCTCAGCAAAGACGAACAACGCATTTTTGCGGAGATTGCCCTGAACTGGAAATATGACGACAAAGGAGAGGGAAAGCATATTCCTCTTGATCCAGATGATATTTTGCAGGTTCGCCGCCACGAAGATAATAAAGACGATCTCTGGACAACCTACCAGCGCGTTCAGGAAAACATGACGAAAGGTGGTCTGTGGGGGAAGAACGCGAAAGGGAAACGTCAGCGGACCCGCGCCGTTAATGGCATCGATGGTGATGTCAAACTTAACCGGGCACTGTGGGAAATGGCGGAAAAAATGAAAGCACTGAAATCATAATAATAATGGCGGGGGCTGACCTCCGCCTTTTTTACGTCCGGTCATTTTTCACCGGTATTGAACCGGTTCAAAATGATCCCCCGCCCGCCGAAAGAGAACCGCCACTATTGTGACGTTTCTCTTTCACCCGTCCGCCCCCGGGGGCTCCCCAAAGCGCCAGGATACGGCTATTACTGAGCAGATTTATCGTTCGCCTGAACGCCAGTATTTTTATTTCTTACCTTCCGCGAAGGTGATTTCTTTGCGGAATTCAGAACATCACGAACAGATTTCGCACTTGCCTTAATGCCAGCAGTATCCAGTGCGCTTCGAATGTCTTCCACGCTATAACCCTTTTTGAGTGAGAGTTCAACAATCTGCTCTTTAAGCTGTTCAAGGACAGCCGACTTGGTCAGGCGAGTTGGCGTCAAATCGGGCATCTCACTCAGGGCCGCTTTAGCCAGCTCAATGTCTTCTGTGCTGTACCACTTTTTATCCGTCATCCAGGCAATCTCCGTGACATTTCAGGCAATTTCAGTACCTGAAAGTATACCGATTTTATATAAACCCCTGCCACCAAAATCACTTCTTCATGGTGTAATGACAATCCAGACGATGCGAGGCATAATAAACAAAACGGCACTGAAAGAAGGGACAAGATGTGTTTTGTAGCACCGCCTGCACGCAGTCGGCCATACAAAACTCTTGGTCAGGGCGAAGCCCCGACACCCCGAGTCAGTTAAAACCAAGACAACACCGAGAAAAGGTCGCCAGAAAAGGCACAGATGAGCAAGAGCGAGAAGCGAAACAGAACAGCACTCCTTCCCAGTGTTCGCTGCCTCCCGGAAGAGAAGGAAGCCATTCAGGAGAAAGCAAAAGCCGCCGGGCTAAGCCTCGGTGAGTTTCTGCGTCGTTCTGCCCTGGGGCGCCGCATCGATGCTCAGTGTGATACGGAAATGATCATGGAATTGCGTCGTCTTGGGGGGCTGCAAAAGCATCTCTTTAAGGAAGGTAACGGCGTACTGAGTAAGGAATACTCTCAGGTGCTGGTTGCATTACAGAAAGCTCTTCTGCGAGTAGGTCAGGGCTGAATATGATAGGGCGCATTCCTCCGAAACGACGTGACGGTAAAAGCAGCTTCCTGAAACTGGTTGCTTACTCTGTCATTCGTGATGAAGACAAACCTGATGTTCCGCTAGAGCCTGATCATCCCGACTGGCGACGCCCTAAATCGAAGGATGAAATATTTAACCGGTTGACGGACTACATTACCCGAAGCGGTGATGAAAGTATTATGCAGACACTAAGCACGGATGAGTATGGTCGTCAGCGTGTTTTATTTGATGGTGTTATGTGTGAAACAAATACCTTCAGCCTGGCAACGGCTGCGATCGAGATGAACGCAGTTGCACTTCAAAATACACGCTGTAAGGACCCTGTTCTGCACTATTTCCTTTCATGGCCAGTGACGGATAACCCGACACATGACCAGATTTTTGACAGTGTCAGGCAATCGCTCATCGAATTTGGAATGGAAGAACACCAGTACGTTGCAGCCATTCATACCGATACCAATAACATTCATTGCCATATTGCAGCCAACCGTATTCATCCAGAGACTTACAAAGCAGCAGATGACTCATATACGTTTCGTAAACTGCAAAGAGTGCTGAGGAAGCTCGAGCTTAAACACAACTGGACTCCCACGAATGGGAAGCGTGATGAACCGCCTGTACCACAGGGTGCGGTCGCATTGGAGTATTATGCGGATCAGGAAAGTCTGCACAGTTATGCCATGAGAACGTGTGCGGATGATATGGAGAAGCTGATTGTAAGAGAAGATCTTACCTGGAAGGATGTGCACAAACTTCTGGTCAGGCAGGGACTGAAAATCGACAGGAAAGGGAAGGGGTTAGCTATCTGGTCCCTTGATGAGCCGGATATTACGCCGATAAAAGCGAGTAACCTGCATCCGGATTTAACGCTCAGTTGTCTGGAGGATGATCTTGGCTCGTTTGAGCGAATGGAAGATGTTGGTCGGTATACGCTTGATGAGAATGATGCAGGTGAAGACGCACTGATCCATATGTATCGCTATGAACCAGCGTTGCATAAGAGGGATGAAGGGGCGAGGGCTGCAAGACGTGAAGCACGCGCAGCTGCGCGACGTGAACTGTTTGACCGTTATAAAAAATACTCTGACGGCTTCAAACGTCCGAAGATGGAAAGCACGGAAGCGACCAAACAGTTTAAAGCCTTGTCCAACCGTTATGCCTGGAAGAAAGAACAGGTCCGTTATGTTTTTGACGATCCGTTAATTCGAAAAGTCGTTTACCGCGTTCTGGAAGCGGAGCGCCAGAAAGAATATGAGGCATTAAAAGCGCAGATTAAAAAGGAAAAGGCGGCGTTCTATAAGGACCCTGTTAACCGTAAACTCACCCGGCAGGAATGGATTGCGCAGCAGGCGCTTAAGCAGGACCAGGCTGCAATCTCATGTCTGCGTGGGTGGTCTTATCGTTACAAGCGCAACGCCTTAACTCCGTCGCTGTCGGAGAATGCCATCGTGTGTGCGGTGGCCGATGATATCAGACCATATAACGTGCAGAGTTATGAGACGTCGGTCAATCGTGACGGGACCATACAGTACAAACAGAATGGTATTGTTCAGATTCAGGATAAGGGCGATCGTATTGAGATTGCGGACCCTTACACTCTGGGCGGGCAACACATCGCCGGAGCAATGGTGATTGCGGAGGAAAAATCCGGGGAGAAAATGCAGTTCAGTGGAGACAGCGCATTTGTCGGGGCAGCCTGTAACATCGTGCCGTGGTTCAACAGCGAGGGAGAAAAACCGCTTCCGCTGACAGACCCACGGCAGCGGGTTATGGCTGGTTACGATAAGCCTGAAACACACTCTGACAGACCTGTAATGACGCATCGTATTGTGGATGAAGAAACGTATCTGGCGTCCCGTCAGGGAGTCAGAGCTGTCGATGATCGTGAAACTGATGAGCTGAAGCCCGAAAAGAATACTCATCGTCTGCGATGATGCGCCTACAGATATTGCGGGAAGATCGACGGTAACTTCTGGAAAGATATCGTAATACTGTCGATCAATAAGCCGACGCCCCGTCAGGGCGGCGGCTGAGTGGCTCAGTTATATCCAGTTCTCATCGGTGCAGGTTTTTTCCGATGGAGTTTCCTGCTTAGTGATGTATCGTGGGGCAACGAACCGGTCTTCATCCTTACCCAGATTAAATGTGGCCACGGACCGAGTGAGATGCACAGACTGTTCTTCAACATTGGATGCTGTGGTAGCGACCTCTTCCACCAGGGCCGCATTTTGCTGTGTGACCTGTTCCATCTGTGTGATGGCCACGCGAATTTGCTCCACACCCCGACTTTGTTCATCTGATGCAGCAGAAATACCTTCCATCAGCACATTGACGTCGCAGACGGCACCGGAGATTTTAGCCATCATTTCGCCACTCAGGTTGGCGAGGCTGACACCTTCGCTGATGACCGAACCGGCCTGTTCAACCAGTGCACTGATTTCTTTTGCTGAGGTGGCGCTACGCTGGGCCAGATTTCTGACTTCACTGGCCACGACTGCAAACCCACGGCCTGATTCGCCGGCGCGGGCGGCTTCAACTGCGGCATTTAATGCCAGGATATTTGTCTGGAACGCTATGCTGTCAATGACATCGGAGATAGTACCCACGCCCTGAGCATTGTGGCTGATATCATGAATTTTCTCGACCATTTCATGCATCAGTTGTACTCCTTCACGTGCCAGGCTGGCGCTTTCTCTAATCATGCCGGACGCCTGCTGTGCATTATCCGCATTTTGTTTCACCGTCGACGATATTTGCTCCATGCTGGCTGCCGTCTCTACAATGGCTGCGGACTGTTCTTCTGTACGGCTGGACAGGTCAGCATTACCTGCAGCTATTTCCTGTGTGCCAATATTGATGGATTCCGCGCCATCACGGATAGTTTTCACCGTTCCCGCCAGATTACTCTGCATGTCCTGCAGGGACTTACAGAGCTGACCAATCTCATTTTTATTCCTGACTTCAACCGGAAAGCTAAGATCACCCTTACCCATTCTTTCCATATGAGCCGAGAGCTCGCGCAACGGGTTGATCAGCAGGCGGTTAAGCCACAGCAGGGAGCCTGTAAACAGCACCGCTACCAGTATTAACATTGCGACAGTTGTTCCCCATGATGTCCGGTACGCGTTGCTACTGTTACTGACCGCCGAGGCCATAATGCCATCCAGGGCCTTAATGTAATCTGTATACTGTTTATCAAATTCCACGCGGGCGGCGTTTTGTTCTGTCTCATAAGTAGAAAGGGTACTTAAAGCCATCTCTGCTGTACTGAAGTTTTTCAGAGCATTAAAATTTTTCTCCGTAACCGCCATTTGTCTCTCAAAAGCACGCGTCATGGTTTTGCCTGCTTCGGGGTCATATGAGGTCAGGCCTGGGATACGCATAAACTCATCAAATGTTGAGGCTGCGATTTTGATATTTTTTTGCACGGTGGCCAGCGATGCTGATATGTCATGAGCACTGTTGTAACGCAGTGAAGAGCGTATTCCATCAACGGTCTGCCTTATATTTGAAATGGTATCACGCAAGCGACTCAGCGATTTCTGCTGCTGAACAGTGTTGTCTATCAGACTGATGTTTTGCTGGTTTTCACTGAGGAAGAAAATGCTGATGCCGCTTGAGAGGAGTTGCAGGCACGCAAAAAACACGATTACGCCCAGAAAACCTGTCTTTACTTTTATATTTTTAAACATATTTTATCTCACCTGATGTTCTTCAATCCCTTATTAACCCAATGGTTGTTATCGGCAGGTGGTGGGTAATAAATATATAAAAATATTAATGTATTGAAATTAAACATTGTCCATAGCCGGGGGCGTAGCGGAAATCATGAGAGAGGATTCTGTGCTGGGGGGCCTGTATTTGATGGCGTGGGCTATAACATTCCGGGCTTTTACTGTGGTTGTGAAGAACCGCTACCACGGGCTGGTTGGTCCGCGGCCGCTGATTCTGGCTCCGGCATGATAAGGCGAGTGATGGTCATCACGGGATGTACCAGACCTGCCATTTGTCGCTGAAAAAAAGAAAACCCCGTCAGTATTGAACTGGCGGGCAGTATTCAGTGTAGCAGGCCGATTAATGGCGGATTTGGTCCAGGTCTTCCGCTGTCAGACCGGTCATCTTCATGACGGTACTGCGGTCGAGACCGTTTTGCAGCATGGTACGGGCTACTTCGAGCTTGCCTTCATTCCGGCCTTTCTCTTCGCCGATCTGGATACCTTCAAGGCGTCCTTTCTCGATGCCTTTCTGTTCAAGCTGTTGTGCGATGGTCATGAGTGCGTCTCCGTGTTGCGGCACACGCTGTGCCAGTTCGCGAACCAAGGCTTCGGAGTCAGCTGGCTCCGAAGCCTGTGACAGGCTATGGTTGAATACTTTTCTGGACGAGTTGCTCAAGTTTTTTCAGCGCTTGTACTGAGGTTGCATCGAGGCCATAACGCTGGAGCTCTTCTGCCGGATGATAACTGACATTAACCTGCCCATCAGGAAGCTGGCTGATAAGCACGCGAAACGGTAAATCCAGAGCAAGGTCAGGATGAGCCAGCATTAAAGGGGTTCCCCCCCTTGGGTTACCAAATACCAGAACGGTGGTTGGCGGCATGCCAAGACCTGCATCACGCGCTGCTTTTGCATGATCAAATTCACCAAATAATACCAGACCATTCTTTGAAACCGCCTGAAGCAGACGTTCCCGGGTCTGTTGGTAGTCAAACGCACTATGAGTCTTCATTATCGTAACTGCACCATTTTCGCTGGAGTGAGCCAGAGGCAAGACTGCCAGTACCAATGCGGAGATGAGAAAAAAAGGGTTCAAAGTTTTCTTCATTTTCTTTCCCTGAATGCTGTATGTCGTCGAATGAACTTTAACATTGGCTATAACAGGTTACTCATTTCGATATCTGATTTTTGATATTAAAATGTCGCGTTGCGTCTATTTGACAACCAGTGAGGTGAAGTGCCCGACACTGGTGAAAACTGTCAGGTCAGCTTTGAGCTAATTCACATGAGTACGTGAGGAGTATTCTAAAGAAAACCCCGTCAGCACCGAACCGACGGGGTTATATTCCGGGGAACAGGCCGATTAATGGCGGATTTGTTCCAGTTCGTCAGCGGTCAGGCCGGTCATCTTCATGACGCTGGTGCGGTCGAGGCCATTCTTCAGCATAGTACGGGCTATTTTCAGGGTGGCTTCACGCTCGCCTTCGAGTTTGCCTTCATTCCGGCCTTTCTCTTCGCCGATCTGGATACCTTCAAGGCGTCCTTTCTCGATGCCTTTCTCGATGCCTTTCTGTTCAAGCTGTTGTGCGATGGTCATGAGTGCGTCTCCGTGTTGCGGCACACGCTGTGCCAGTTCGCGAACAAAGGCTTCGGAGTCAGCTGACTCGCCTGCCTGTAGTAGATAGTGTATCAGCGCAATCACCTGGGGTGAAGAGAGGTAATCTGCCATCAACAGCGTGGCCAGACGATCGGTCAGCGTGGCGATGTCACGCTGATGGATATGCTTTTGCAGCAACGTCAGTGCTGCCATGCTGCGATGATTCATTATTTCATCATCCGGGATGACGGTCACATCAACCAGCGGATAAGCCCCGCCATAGACTTTACCCGCCAGTTCGGGGTTATCAAATTCATCCAGCCATCGGGTGGAGTAAGGATACGGACTGCGTTTCCCCACATAAAACAATACCGGTATCACCAGCGGCAGTTTTTTATGGCCAGCATCGAGATGGCGTTGCTCCGGACAGTAAAGGCGCCGCAATGTCAGTGCTAAACCTTGGTGCGGGCCTTGGGGCCTTTATCGCTCCCGCCATTACGGCATTGTTCTATTCATCACTTGGCGCAGGTGGTATCCTTGGCATCTATGCCGGTTTGTATATCCTCAGCGGTGTGCTTACACCTTTCCTCAAAACGCCAGAAGAGCTGGGCCAGCAGGCTGAACTGAAAGGTAAGGTCGCATAATTGGGTATAGCCCGGGATTTCCCGGGCCTTGCACAACACAATAAAAAAGTGCCGCCTTATACCGGAGTTGGGAAGCAACGAAACAGTAAACGCAGTCATTTTAAATAGCCAAAAATTAACCAGCCAACTTACATCGTAGATTGCTATTTTTAGTCACTCCGACCGCGCACATCAGTTACTGAGTTGCCTGATTGCGGGTTATGGCTTAGCAAGGAAAGGGGAGGCTAATAGCGTCTTCTATCTATCAACCGTCTACACCGCTCTTCACTAACAGAGCTATATTCAACACCCATGGGCATCTTAATTCCGGTAAATTGTTGTTCTTAATTCGGAATTAGCAGAATTTTACCGACTGTACCATTATGCATAAGAACAATATGGCTGGGTCATAAGCTGAAGGAGGCGGACATGTAAACACACGATCAATAAGTGGCGAAAAAATACATGAAGCAGACGAGAAGGGACGTAATCAGTGACACCACGTTCGTCGGTTTGGGGTTGCTGTGTGGGGGATAGTGGGTGTTCTCCTTCTTATTTATTTTCTGCTGTCTTGCCAATATCTACATTGCGTTCTGGCTGACGCCAGAAGACAAATCATAAGAGCACGAATCAGGCCTGCGGACCTGTTTTTTTGATGCTGCACTTTTTCCTGCACAAATTGCTTGAATCATGAAGATTTTGTGGAGATTGCTTTCCCTTTATTGTAATGAGAATGGTTATCATTGATATTCCGTGTCGGATTTTAATAATACGGATATCAGTTGATGAATAAGATAACAAAAATAAGTCCGCGTCCTCTGGCGCTGTTGATTGCCACTGTGTTAAGCGGAAATGTCTTTGCTAGTGATGATGACATGATGAACGACGGTGAAATTATGGTGGTATACACCACTGCGGAAGAGGCGCTTAAACAGCAGCCGGGCGTGTCCGTTATCACCGCTAAAGATATTGAAAAATCACCTCCGGTGAATGACCTCTCCGATATTATCCGCACGATGCCCGGTGTAAACCTGACGGGTAACAGCGCCAGCGGCAGCCGTGGGAATAACCGCCAGATTGATATCCGTGGGATGGGGCCAGAAAATACATTGATCCTGATTGACGGCATTCCCGTGACGTCAAGAAACTCCGTGCGCTACAGCTGGCGCGGAGAGAGAGACACGCGTGGTGATGCCAACTGGGTTCCGGCTGAAATGGTTGAGCGTATCGAAGTACTGCGTGGTCCTGCCGCCGCACGCTACGGCTCTGGCGCGGCGGGCGGCGTGGTGAACATCATCACTAAACAGCCCACCAATGACTGGCATGGTTCTTTATCGCTGTACACTAACCAGCCCGAGAATGACAAAGAAGGTGCCACCAGGCGCGCCAATGTTAACCTCAGTGGTCCGCTTATTGACGACGTACTGACCATGCGTCTGTACGGGAATATCAATAAAACCGATGCGGATGCCGCCGACATCAACACGCAGCAAAATGGATCATACGCCGCAGGCCGCGAAGGTGTGCGTAATAAGGATATTAATACCCTGCTCTCCTGGAACCTGACGCCGGAGCAGATTATCGATTTTGATTACAGCTATAGCCGTCAGGGGAATATTTACGCCGGGGATACCCAGTACAGCAACGGTAACCTTAGTCCGGGCGATTTAGTCAGCTCTTTATATGGCGATGAAACAAACCGGATGTATCGCCAGTCCTGGGGATTAACGCACAACGGCATCTGGGACTGGGGACAGTCTAAATTCGGCGTCTATTACGAGAAAACCAATAATACCCGCATGCAGGAAGGTTCGACCGGTAAAGTGGAAGGGATGATTAACAATACCGATTACGCCACAAGCCGCCTTGAATCTTATCGTTCTTCCGGAGAGCTGAATATTCCCCTCTTCTGGATAGTCGACCAGACGTTAACTCTGGGGGCGGAGTGGAACCGCGATGAGCTTGACGATCCGGCCTCAATGCAGGCAACGGATAACGCCGGTACCATAATTGGTGACGTTTCAGGTGATCCCGCGAATCGCAGCACAAAAAATAGCGCTACCCTGACTGGCATCTATCTGGAAGATAATATTCAGGCCCGCCCGGGCACCGACATTATTCCGGGTATTCGTTTTGACTATCATAACGAATTCGGCAGCAACTGGAGTCCGAGCCTGAATATGTCACAAGAATTAGGTGATATGTTTAAGCTGAAAGCCGGTATCGCCAGGGTCTTTAAAGCGCCAAACCTGTACCAGTCCAGCAAAGGTTATTTGCTTTCCACACGCGGCAATGGCTGCCCTAACACCATCACGACAGGCAGTTGCTATCTGTTAGGTAATCCGGATCTCGACCCGGAAATCAGTATTAATAAAGAGGTCGGCCTCGAATTTAATTATGAGGGCTGGGATGCTGGCATCACCTGGTTCCGGAATGATTATAAAAATAAAATCGTTGCCGGTACCGACATTCTTGGTTATGCCTCTAACGGCAACAATATTCTGCAATGGGAAAACGGCGGTAAGGCGGTTGTCGAAGGTCTGGAGGGCAATGTGGTGATCCCATTGTTGCCGGAGACCTTAAGCTGGCGAACCAATGCCACTTATATGATCAAGTCTGAGAGTAAAGATACCGGTAATCCACTGTCTATCATCCCTAAATATACGATCAATAGCATGCTGGACTGGCAGGTTAACGACAAGCTATCCGCCAACGTGCACTGGACACAGTATGGTCGTCAGAAACCGCGTGAATATGCTGAAATTCGTAATGAAAACAGCGGAATGTCAGACAAAGAGATCGGCGCCTATTCCATTGTCGGTATTGGCGCTAACTATCAGTTTACGAAGAATCTGCGACTGAATACGGGCATCAGTAACCTGTTCGATAAGCGAATTTATCGCGAGAACGACGGGGCCTCTACCTACAATGAGCCGGGACGTGCCTACTACGCGGGCGTCACTGTGTCCTTCTGATCGACCAGACGCCCGCCTCGCGGGCGTCTCCCCTCTGTTCTCCATGTTTAAATCGTAGTAGCATCAAGTGGTTATGAACGCCGAACCGTCGTGGCGGAGTTTCTCGCTTCCCGTCAGGATGAACGCAATAACCAGGATAAAAACCAGTGCTGCGCGCTCAGAAAATGAGCCGCTTTCACTGGAAACCCTCCCGTTCTCGACGTTGAACGGCAGATAAATCAACAGTTTTTCCCGTATGAAACAAATCATCTTTTTCAGCCTGCTTATTTGCCTGTCCGGCTTCTCCACGGTTAAGGACGTGAAAAAGGGCATCATTGATGCTTCATGTCTCCTTTGTCAGCATTCGTTCTGACGACTACTGCAGGGTGAGCAGCATAACGCTTCGCCAGTTCGCTACGTCCGTCTCCACTCATGTTGTTCCCATGCTGCCCGCGTCCGTTTTGTGCTCTACTGGTACGCCTCCCTGTCTCCGAGTAAGCGTAAAGAGATTGCCGTATTGACGGCTATTTATTGGCGAGAACCACGTTCCATGGCAGCAGTTCCGCCACTTTGTTGCTGGGCTACTCCGGCAGTACGCTCAGGATATGGCGAAGGTAAGCCTCCGGATCGATGCCATTGAGCCTGCATGTTCCGATAAGTTACCAGCTCTGGCTTAATGGCTACATACGGCGCTGGCTTTCTTGCAACTACCCACAATTATATTAAGGTACTCATTATGATAGTTGGCTGAATTACTTTCAGGGATGGTTGAATGATTAATCAGGAACAGATCTCGCTTTCATGGCTCGATGAGGAAATTAATTCTTCTGTCTTTAGCGATCGCCGCCATGCCAGTCGTTTTAAAAGTCTCATGCAAAAACTCTTGCGGGGAATGGGCAACAGCCTCCCTTTTGCCTGCCAAGATAATGCAGCAACAAAAGCCGCTTACCGGTTCCTTTCCAGCAACAGCGTGACCAGACGATCGGTCAGCGTGGCGATGTCACGCTGATGGATATGCTTTTGCAGCAACGTCAGTGCCGCCATGCTGCGATGATTCATTATTTCATCATCCGGAATAACGGTCACATCAACCAGTGGATAAGCCCCGCCATAGACTTTACCCGCCAGTTCGGGGTTATCAAATTCATCC
>Ga0153982_1000032_pt1 | contig 81625 bp, 84 predicted proteins | sample TSGA066MetaG_FD_104743 | JGI IMG/M metagenome (GOLD analysis project Ga0153982, IMG submission 104743) | Attine ant fungus gardens microbial communities from Georgia, USA - TSGA066 MetaG | ecosystem: Host-associated > Fungi > Mycelium > Unclassified | place: USA: Georgia, Alexander Wildlife...
CCGGGATGAATAATCCGGGTGGTGACAAAGAAATTCGGTGGAGCGGTAGTTCAGTTGGTTAGAATACCTGCCTGTCACGCAGGGGGTCGCGGGTTCGAGTCCCGTCCGTTCCGCCACTTATTAAGAGCCCTGAGCTAACGCTCAGGGCTTTTTCTTTTCCAGCGATTTAATTATTGCTGAATCCGCAAAAATCCTCTGCATTTTTCACTCTTTTTCGGTAAAGAACTGATGGCCATAATCCTCTCAGTTAACGAACATAGTGATTAAAAAGAGGAATTCTATGACTATCCCTGCATTCGGTTTAGGTACGTTTCGCCTGAAAGACGACGTGGTTATCGCTTCTGTCAAAACGGCGCTTGAGCTGGGCTACCGGGCTGTCGACACTGCGCAAATATATGAAAATGAAGCGGCTGTTGGTCAGGCGATTACCGAAAGCGGCGTACCGCGTAACGAGCTGTACATCACCACCAAGATCTGGATTGAAAATCTCAGCAAAGACAAACTGATCCCAAGCCTGAAAGAAAGTCTGAAGAAACTGCGCACGGATTATGTCGATCTGACGCTGATCCACTGGCCATCTCCGGGCGATGCGGTATCCGTTGAAGAGTTTATGCAGGCGCTGCTTGAAGCCAAAGAGCAGGGGCTGACTCGCGAAATTGGTATCTCAAACTTCACTATTCCGCTGATGGAAAAAGCCATTGCCACAGTAGGTGCAGACAATATCGCGACCAACCAGATTGAGCTGTCTCCGTATCTGCAGAGTCGTAAGGTGGTTGACTGGGCTAAAGCACACGGAATCCACATCACCTCTTACATGACGCTGGCTTACGGTAAGGCGCTAAAAGATGAAGTGATTGCACGCATTGCCGCTAAACATAACGCGACCCCGGCGCAGGTTATTCTGGCATGGGCAATGGATGAAGGTTACTCCGTGATCCCTTCATCTACCAGGCGTGAAAACCTGGCAAGCAACCTGCTGGCGCTGGACCTGCATCTGGATAGTGAAGATAAAAAAGCGATCGCCGCACTGGACTGCAACGATCGTCTGGTCAGCCCGGAAGGCCTGGCCCCTGATTGGGATTAATTGCCCGACCCTCTGCACCCATTAACCCTCTTTCACAGCTCCTTCGGGAGCTGTTCTTATATATTCACTTAAAAAGTCTATAAATGCCCGAATACGTGTACTGACCGCACGATCGCTGTAGTAAACGGCGCTGAAAGGCATTTCTACTGGCAGACGTTTATCGGCCAGTAGCTCCACCAGTTCTCCCCGCGCGATCTCTTTATCAATCATATAATCTGAAAGACATGCAATGCCATTGCCACTCAGACAAAGCTGTTTTAACGTTTCCCCACTGTTGGAAGAAAGCCCACATTCGACCTCATGGAGCTGTCCGTCGCTACAGGCAATCGGCCAGGTATTGAGTGAAACGGGTTCGGAAAACCCCAGACACAGATGCTGCTTTAACTGTTCGACGCTCTCGGGCTTGCCAAAACGGGCAATATAGTCCGGTGAGGCAATAATCTTACGATAGCTGGTAAACAACGGACGCGCACGCAGGCTCGAGTCAGTCAGCGTACCTGCTCGTATCGCGATATCCACTTTTCGTTCAATAAGATTGATGAACGTTTCTGAGGAGACAAGAGACAACGTCATCTCAGGATATCGCTCACGGAACGGTTTGATTAGCGGCATCAGGAAATGCAGCATCACCGGCGTTGCCGCGTCGATACGCAGCAGGCCGCGCGGGGTATTACGCGACTCCATGATTTCTGTTTCTGCTGCTGCCATCTCTTGCAGTACCTGCTGTACACGCCTGAAGTAGCGTTCTCCTTCTTCAGTCAGGCTTAGCTGTCGGGTCGTTCGATTAAGCAGACTCACACCCAATTTCATCTCCAGCTTTTTTACTGCCCGACTGACCGCGGAATTAGCCTGACCGAGTTGTTCTGCCGCCCGGCTGAAGCTGCCGCTTTCCACAACGGCCACAAAAATCGCAAGTTCTTCAGAGGTTGCTTTCATTTTTGCACCTGACGCAAAATTATATTGAGATTTTGAATGTTTTTGTTATTAAAACATCCCGGCATACTGCGTGTCATCTGATTACTGATGTTACGGAGTTATTTATGCCTCTCGCTTTATTTGCACTAACAATAAGTGCCTTCGCTATTGGCACGACTGAGTTTGTGATTGTTGGCCTGGTGCCGACCATCGCTCAACAACTGGCAATCTCGTTACCTTCAGCCGGGATGCTGGTTTCAATCTATGCGCTGGGTGTGGCGATTGGCGCACCGGTACTGACCGCTCTGACCGGAAGCCTGCCGCGTAAAAAGTTGCTTGTCGCGCTGATGGTGCTCTTTACGGCGGGGAATTTACTGGCATGGCAGGCACCTGGGTATATGACACTTATTGTCGCCCGTCTGCTGACGGGGCTGGCTCACGGCGTATTCTTCTCGATTGGTTCCACTATCGCGACAAGTCTGGTGCCAAAAGAAAAAGCGGCTTCCGCCATCGCTATTATGTTCGGTGGTTTAACGGTGGCGCTGGTCACGGGCGTGCCGCTGGGGACGTTTATCGGCCAGCACTTTGGTTGGCGTGAGACTTTCCTGGCAGTATCAATGTTAGGTGTGATTGCGCTGATTAGTAGCCAACTGCTGATCCCGTCTAACATTCCTGGTCGAGCGGCCGCCAGCATTCGCGACCAGGTGAAAGTGCTGACTCATCCTCGTCTGTTGCTGATTTATGCCGTAACGGCATTGGGCTACGGTGGTGTGTTCACGGCTTTCACCTTTCTGGCACCGATGATGCAGGATCTGGCTGGCTTCTCCCCGGCAGCGGTAAGCTGGATCTTACTGGGGTACGGCGTATCAGTCGCTATCGGCAATATCTGGGGCGGTAGGCTGGCGGATAAGCATGGTGCGGTTCCTGCGTTGAAATTCATTTTCGCCGCGCTGTTTGTTTTACTGATGGTCTTCCAACTGACGGCTTCCACGCAGTACGCCGCGCTGGCTACCATTCTGGTGATGGGGATCTTTGCCTTCGGTAACGTACCGGGGTTGCAGGTCTACGTGGTACAGAAAGCGGAACAATTTACGCCCAATGCTGTTGATGTGGCGTCAGGGCTGAACATTGCTGCGTTTAACATTGGTATTGCACTGGGGTCCGTGATTGGCGGACAAACGGTCGAGCATTATGGTTTGGCGCAGACGCCGCGGATTGGCGCACTTATTGTCCTGGTGGCATTCCTGCTGATGGGGCTGAGCGGTCATCTTGATAAGCCCACGCGTGTTGCTTTGGGATAAATCATTGATGTAAGCGCCTACTTACAAAACAAACTGCAATTGTTCGTTGAAAGTGAGTGCTAAAATCCCTATAACAGAAGAACCAGTCCGGCTGCGGACTGGTTGACGTTACAGAGGTTTGAAAGTCTAAAGTGCGAAAAAACACCTATGCCATGCGTTATGTTGCCGGACAACCCGCCGAGCGGATTTTACCGCCGGGGTCGTTTGCGCATATTGGCCAGGCATTACCCGCAGGCGTACCGTTAAGCAGTGAAGATCGCATTCGCGTGCTGGTATGGAATATTTTTAAACAGCAGCGAGCAGAATGGCAGTCGGTGCTGAAGAATTTTGGCAAAGACGCGCATCTGGTGTTATTGCAGGAAGCGCAAACCACGCCAGAACTGGTGCAGTTTGCGACCACTAACTATCTCGCTGCCGACCAGGTTCCCGCCTTTGTGCTGCCTCAGCACCCCTCTGGCGTTATGACACTCTCCTCCGCCCATCCAGTTTACTGTTGCCCATTGCGCGAGCGTGAGCCTATTTTACGGCTGGCGAAATCGGCGCTGGTGACGGTGTACCCGTTGCCTGACACTCGGTTGTTAATGGTGGTGAATATCCACGCGGTTAACTTTAGCCTTGGCGTTGATGTCTATAGTAAGCAGTTACTTCCCATTGGCGATCAGATTGCTCATCACAGTGGGCCGGTGATTATGGCCGGTGACTTTAATGCCTGGAGCCGTCGACGGATGAATGCGCTGTACCGCTTTGCGCGTGAAATGTCGCTGCGCCAGGTGCGCTTTACCGACGATCAGCGCCGCCGCGCGTTTGGTCGTCCTCTCGATTTTGTGTTCTATCGTGGTCTGAACGTGAGTGAAGCCTCTGTGCTGGTTACCCGCGCTTCCGACCACAACCCGCTACTCGTTGAATTCAGTCCCGGCAAACCTGAACAATAACGGTGTGTCAGGTCTGCCGTAGGGCAGGCCTGTGATGGTTGCCCTTCATATTTCACAACAACCGAAGGACAACACAATGACAACACGCTCTCATCATGACAACGTCGAAAAACAGTTTGGCTCTCAGGCTAATGCCTACTTAACCAGTGCGGTGCACGCCTCTGGTCGTGACTTGCAACGTCTGGGGGAAAGGTTGTTGGCATTTCCGCAGGCCCGCGTGTTGGATATGGGATGCGGAGCGGGGCACGCCAGCTTTGTGGCCGCGCGATACGTAAAGCAGGTAGTGGCTTATGATTTATCGTCGCAGATGCTTGACGTGGTCGCTGAAGCGGCAAAGGACAGAGGTCTGGAGAATATCGTTACACGCCAGGGTTATGCTGAAAGCCTGCCGTTTGAAGATAACGTATTTAACGTGGTGATGAGCCGCTATTCCGCGCATCACTGGCATGATCTCGGGCGTGCGTTGCGAGAAGTGAACCGTGTCCTGAAGCCCGGCGGCGTGCTGATTGTGATGGATGTGATGTCGCCAGGCCATCCTGTACGTGATATCTGGTTGCAAACTGTGGAGGCGTTACGCGATACCTCGCACGTACGCAACTATTCAAGCGGAGAGTGGCTGTCGTTAATCAATGACGCCGATCTGATTGTCGATAGCTTGTTAACCGATCGTCTGCCGCTGGAGTTCAGCGCGTGGGTGGCGCGGATGCGCACGCCTACAGCGTTGAGCGACGCGATTCGTGTATACCAACAAAGTGCTTCTGCGGAAGTGAAAGCCTATTTTGCGTTACAGGAAGATGGCTCGTTTACCAGCGACACGATAATGGTTGAAGCACATAAAGCGGGATAAATAAAAAAGGCACTGGGGGGAAACCAGTGCCTTCATTTCTACAATGCTATCAGGAGTCCGGCATACCGTTGTTTTTCACAAACAACGTTAGCTGATCGCCTGGCTGCAGATTGTTCGTATCGCTGTTCCAGCGCATCACATCCTTGATGTTAACCCCGTGGCGTTTGGCAATGCTCGAGAGCGAGTCGCCTTTACGCACACGATAGGTGATGCTATCGCTGTTGTTCGCCAGTCGCTGTGCGCTGGTACCAGCGCCCACCGTCAGGTTTTGGCCTACTTTCAGCGATGATCCGCGCAGATTATTCCACTGCTTAAGGTCATTGGTGCTCACGCCAAGGCGTGAAGCGACGCCAGAAAGCGTATCGCCAGAACGAACTTTGTAGCTACGGCTGTTCAGCGGCGTGTTATCCGCAACCAACGTTGACTGCACGGCTGCAATTTCGCCTGAGGCCAGAGACTCACGCAGCTTCTCTGCATGCTTCTTTGGCACCATCACATATTGCGGACCGCTGGCGCCCAACGTGGAGCCTTTCACGCCTGCATTGAAAGTCTTCAGCTTGCTGACGGAAATACCCGCCATATCGGCAACCTGAGCCATTTCAACCGGGCTACTCAGGCGAACACGCGCCAACGCTCGGCTTTCGTCTGTTGTGGGCAGACGCACACCATAGCGTTTGCTGTTTTTGAGTATATCGCTCAATGCCAGCATTTTTGGCACATATAGCTTCGTTTCCTGAGGCAGCGGCAACGACCAGAAGTCAGTAGATTTACCACGGGCTTTGTTCGTTTTAATTGCCTTCATGACACGACCTTCACCGCTATTATAAGCAGCAACGGTCAGCAGCCAGTCGCCATCAAACATTTTGTTCAGACGCTGCATCATGTCCAGTGCGGCGGTGGTGGAGGCCACAACGTCGCGACGTGCATCATAATTTCGGGTCTGTTTTAAACCATAATTGCGCCCCGTGCTCGGAATGATCTGCCAAATACCTGCGGCATTGGCACCAGACGTTGCATGAGGATCAAAAGCGCTCTCCACTATGGGTAGTAGTACCAGTTCCATTGGCATGTTACGTTTCTTAACCTGCCCGGCTATCCAGTACATATACGGCTCTGCCCGTAAAGTTACATCGTGGAGATAGCTCTTATTGCGTAAATACTTCTGTTTCTGTTCGCGAATCCGGCTGTTTTCCGGAATTCCCATCTTTAGCTCGTCACCAATGAAAGCCCACAAATCTTGATCAGCAGCGATAGATGTTCCGTCGTCCATCCATCGCGCCTGACTTGTAAACTTTCCTGCTTCCCCTTGACCAGCTGCAGAAAGGCTCTGTGCGTGTTGTTGGACGTTACCAGTATTCTGGCACCCAACAAGCAAGACAGAGGCGAGTAATATCGCTTTTGCCTTCATGTGTGTGTCAATAGTTGCTTAAAAGACGACCGATCATAACGGCGAAGTTTTCAAAAGGCAACCCGGAATTGTCAGAACGTATCTTTCTTTGACCTTAACCATGCAAAACGCTCTTCAGGTTGTTGCAATATTGTTTTTTTATTTATTTCATTAATTAAATCAATATCTTCTGTTCTTAGGAAAAGATTATTTCGTCGCTCATTTTTCAGAATTACGGGGAGTGTCATTTGTTTTTTTACGCGTAACTCATTAACTTTACGATAATATTCATTTATGAACGGATCGTGCGGAAGAATGCTTAAGGCAAACTTCATGTTTGCTAATGTGTACTCATGTGCGCAACAAATCAATGTATCGTCAGGAAGTGCGTTTAGTTTTTTAAGTGATTGATACATTTGAGATGCTGTGCCTTCAAAAAGCCGACCGCAGCCACCGGAAAAGAGCGTGTCGCCGCAAAACAAATAAGGGTGGCTAAAGTAACAGATATGTCCTAAAGTGTGACCCGGCGTAGCAATTACCGTAAATTCATGCCCCAAAACGAGTGCAATATCGCCATCTTCGACTATATGCGTCGTTCCTTTATCTTGCGTTTCAGCCGGTCCGTATACCGCTATTTGTGGGAAATGTTGCAGAAGTTCTTTCACGCCGCCCACGTGATCCTGATGATGATGTGTCAGCAGAATGGCCTCGGGAACCCAGTTATGTTCTGCAATAGCTTTTAGAACAGGTGCAGCTTCACCCGGGTCCACAATCAGACAATGTTTGTCATTATTCGACAAGACCCAGATGTAATTGTCCTGAAATGCAGGAATACTGTTAAGATTCATAGATTACCTCTCAATGCGTAACGGAAGGTTGTGATGAAACCGGCAAGGATCCCTCAAACTGTCGTAGCGCCCGTTAGCTGGGATGATTTGCCCTGGGGCGAACACTATCGTCAGGCGCTGGAGCATCAGCTTAACCCGTGGTTCGCAAAAATGTACGGATTTCATCTGCTTAAGATTGGTAATTTAAGCGCAGAAATCAATTCTGAAGCGTGCGCGGTTTCTCATCAGGTAAATGTTTCTTTGCAAGGCGCTCCCATGCAGGTGACTGCCGACCCTTTACATCTTCCCTTTGCCGATAAGTCCGTGGATGTTTGTTTGTTGGCCCATACGCTACCGTGGTGTTCCGATCCACATCGCTTACTGCATGAAGCCGATCGCGTGCTTATTGATGACGGTTGGTTGATTCTGAGCGGCTTTAACCCGGTAAGTCTGATGGGATTGCGTAAACTGGTACCCGTATTGCGTAAAACATCGCCCTACAACAGCCGGATGTTTACCCTCATGCGGCAGCTGGACTGGCTCTCATTGCTGAATTTTGAAGTGCTGCACTATAGCCGTTTTCATGTCCTGCCCTGGAACAAGAAGGGCGGAAAAATGTTAAGTGCCCATATCCCTGCGCTGGGCTGTTTGCAGCTGGTGGTTGCGCGTAAACGAACCATTCCGCTTACGCTCAACCCGATGAAACAAACTAAAAGCAAAACGCCTATCCGCCAGGCCGTTGGCGCAACCCGCCAATACCGTAAACCGGACGCTTAAGCCTCAGCCTGATACCCAATATCATCCTGAGTGGGACGCATTGCAGCGGCGCGCGCAAGCTCATCACAGCGTTCGTTTTCCGGATGGCCCGCATGGCCTTTAACCCATTCCCATTTGATTTGATGCGGCCCCAGCGCGGTATCCAGACGTTTCCACAGATCGACGTTCTTCACCGGTTTTTTATCTGCTGTTTTCCAGCCGCGCTTCTTCCAGTTGTGGATCCACTGCGTAATGCCCTGGCGCACATACTGGCTGTCCGTACTGAGTATCACTTCACACTGTTCTTTCAAAGCTTCCAGCGCAACGATTGCCGCCATCAGCTCCATGCGATTATTGGTAGTGAGGTTGTAGCCTTCGCTAAAGGTTTTTTCGCGTCCGCGATAGCGTAAAATCGCCCCATAACCACCTGGTCCCGGATTTCCCAGGCAAGAACCATCGGTGAAAATTTCTACCTGTTTAAGCATCTCTGGTAGACTTCCTGTTTTAGCAAATCGAAATCAAACGATAAGTCTGACATAAATGACCGTTATGAGCACTGGAATTACACGACAGATCGTCCTCGATACCGAAACCACCGGTATGAACCAAATTGGCGCCCACTACGAAGGCCACAAGATCATTGAGATCGGTGCGGTTGAAGTGGTGAACCGCCGTCTGACCGGGAATAATTTCCACGTTTACCTGAAACCGGATAGGCTGGTGGATCCGGAAGCGTTTGGTGTACACGGAATCGCAGACGAATTCCTGCTTGATAAACCTACGTTTGCCGATGTGGCCGATGAGTTTCTCGACTACATTCGCGGGGCGGAGCTGGTCATCCATAACGCATCGTTTGATATCGGCTTTATGGATTACGAATTCGCTAAGCTCAGGCGGGATATTCCGAAGACAAACGAATTCTGCAAAATTACCGATAGCCTGGCGCTGGCGAGGAAAATGTTTCCTGGCAAGCGAAACAGCCTTGATGCGTTATGCTCACGCTATGAAATAGACAACAGTAAGCGAACCCTGCACGGCGCATTGCTCGATGCCCAGATTCTGGCCGACGTTTATTTGATGATGACCGGTGGGCAGACCACGATGGCGTTCTCAATGGAAGGTGACAGCCAGCAGCAGAATGACACGGGGATCCAGCGTATTGTGCGTCAGTCCAGCAAACTACGCGTTGTTTTCGCCACTGATGAAGAGTTAGCGGCCCATGAGTCGCGCCTTGATCTGGTGCAGAAGAAAGGCGGAAGTTGCCTTTGGCGGGCATAGTTTGTACGTTTTCCGTATGGAAATGACCCTTCGGGTGATTTTTGCAGCAAACGATTAAAAAACGTGAGAAAAAGCGTTGACGAGGCGTGAGGCAATCCGTAATATTCGCTTCGTTCCCAAGCGGAACACAACGCGGAGTGGTAGTTCAGTTGGTTAGAATACCTGCCTGTCACGCAGGGGGTCGCGGGTTCGAGTCCCGTCCATTCCGCCACTATTCAGAAAGCCTGAATCAGAAATGATTCAGGCTTTCGTCGTTTTAGCCCGCCACAATAATAATCTCATCATTACACTTTATCGACCACGTCCGTGCCATCGGGCAGGCAACACATCAGGTCATCCTTAACCCGACGCATATCCAGGGGCAGATCAATCTGCGAAGTGATTCATCACGCAGGCGAAGCGGGGTGAAAAGTTATCGCCGATAAGCACCGTTTCTTCATTCAAGTGCTTTAGCATATACAGCTTGTCGGCACGTTCGTAAGCGTCGAAGAAGAGATAATCGACAGCATCCGTTGCTTCATCATCGGGGGATTTTTCACGTCCGTTGGGCGTGAGCATGAAAACACCGGCGGTATGGCCGAGTGGTCGGGCATAGCGAAAGAACAGTTTTCGGTTCACAGCAAACTCGCCATCATCACTTTTGAGCTTCCCTTGTACTGACAATGAAAGGTGTCCGGAGTTGTAGCTGGTAATCAGCATTATTCCATGGAGTTCCTTTTTTGTATCCTGGATGTCGAGTATCGACGTGAATTCCGAGGAGCAGGAAAAACTGATTTCTTGTTTTTTCGCATTCCCGGCGATAATAAAAAAAGCGATAGCCGCCAGCCCAAAAATGGCAATCACGACTGACCATAGTAAAGGAGAGTGATCGCTTTCTTGCTTCATATCATTCCTCATGATGGCGATACTGGCTGATGCAATGGTAATAGCCGAGGTTTAGCCCGCATTCAGCGGCAAACGACCACTCAACCAGATTATGGTTGCTCGCCCAGGTATTGAGATACAGATCTTTTGGGTACGAACAGTCGGGGTTAATACCTACGGATTTGAAAATATCCAGCGCTTTCTTTTCGGTTATGGTGTCGGTGAGGGCGTTTCCTAATATATGTACACGGCATTGTTCATAGTCGATACTCCGCAGGATAGTCGCGTCCGTCATGGCGATTTCATTGGGTATCCATGTTAACCACGCTGTCGCCAGCACGGCGATACCGGTAATTAATGCTGTTATCGCCACCGGCCACCGGCTTTGTTTCTTTTTGTTGCGCGTCGATGCAACATTGGCAATTCTGGCGGGAGCTTGCGCTTCTTCCAGTTGCTGAATATTGATATTAGCGTCGCCCATCCGAAATCCCATTCGCGGAATTGTGACGATGAGCTCTGCAGGATGACCCGTAGACGTTATTGCTTTGCGCAGAAATGAAATGTGTTGGTTGAGATTCGCATCCGTCGCTCTGGCGCCATTATGCTGAAAAACATTCAGCAGAATTTCATCACGCGAGGATATCTCTTTACCATTTTGCAACAAATAGAGCAGTAATTGTGTTGCCACATTATTCAATGTGGCCATTTCACCAGATGCCAGGTCTTTTAGGGTATTTTTATGTGGTTTGAAAACTAAGCCATCACCAATAATTACGGATTTAATTTTGTTTATTGGTATATGAGAAATCACTGATGTCTCCTTTAAAGCAGGATATCTCGCATTCGAGTAGGTGAAGCAATAGCATAACATAATTCATTTATAAAAAATGGTTGTACCATAGATCGCTTTATTAATATTTATATAACAATATTTTAATATCTCTTATAGAATCCTCTTTTCTCCATCCTCACCCTCACTATCTTATTGTCATTACTCGCTTTTGATATCCGATTTCATTTTTACAAAAATTTCATAAATACATTTTGCCTGTTGTTCTGGCTAAATAAAAAAATAGTTGATAGATAAAAACTCTATAAAAATTCTAAATGATAGATATTAACACTGTCTATGTCGTGATTTTTGGCTGTTTTTTAGGTAAACGATCGCTCTGCAGACAGTGTGACAACATGATTCCCTGAGTTTGATTAATACCGTATTTTTGCATTGTGTCATTTTCTCGTCGACTTAATATAAGCCCCGAAACAGCGTAAACAACTGTGGACGGTATTTCGGATGAAATGCCAATGAAGTTCAAAATACGGGGCGGCTTGAGATGGATTGTTTGCAAGGATATGCGCTACCGCCACCTGCAGATCAGGATTTCCCGGGCATAAATTATCTGCGGAAATAGATCGTCGGAATAACTAAAAAACAGATATAAGGTTAAGTAGTAATATGAAAATGAAAAACGTGGCTGTGGCCTGTGCGCTGATGGCGGGAATGACTTTTACTGCCTCTTCTGCTTTTGCTGCAAAAAATGTCGAACCGACTAACGGTAAAATTCACTTCACCGGTTCTCTGGTTAATTCCGCATGCGGTCTGGCACCAGAATCCAGCCCGGTACAGGTTAATTTTGGTGAGATCCCAACGTCTCAGTTAAAAGACAATCAACGTGCTGGCGTTAAGCATGCCAAAATCGTTCTGCAGGGCTGTGATACGACCGTCGCGAAAACGGCCACTGTGACCTATACCCCGGCAACGATTGATACAGACAACAACGCGCTGGCTGCGTTCACCTCTGGTAGTGCAAAGGGCGCGGGCATCGGTATGATTGATAGTGGCAACCAGGACGTGGAATGGGGTCAAGCCGCCTCTCAGGTCAACATTACCGATGGTGAAACCGACATTGATTTCGTTGCTTACCTGCAGGCAAACAACGCATCTGCCGCGGTAACCCCTGGTGATTTCGAATCTACCGTTAATTTCCAGATCGACTACCAGTAACGATCTGCAGCAGGCGCATTAACGCGCCTGCTTAACCCTTCCTGCGAATAACTGAAAGGAAATGCGGTGATGCCTGGATGGCGAATTTTACTGCTTTTTATCTTCATATCGCCTGCATGGGTTTTGGCTGACACCAATCGTCTTGTCAGTACGCCCGGCAAAATGCGCATGCGCGGAAATATTATTGAGGCTGCCTGTTATGTCGATCCACGCGACCGGTCGCTACTGGTTGAATTTGACGATCTCTCAGCCAGAGATATTTCCGGAAAACCAGAAAAAGTATCAGCGCATGATTTCAGCATTCATTTGTTGGGATGTTCATTAGGGGATTCTCAACACCCCGGGAATCTGTTTCAACGCGCCAATATTACTTTTTCTGGCGCACCGGATAGTGACAATCCTGATTATCTAAGCGTGCAATCGGAAACTGAAAATTTAGCGATAGAAATATATGACAGCAACGGACAGCAAATACATCTGGGTGAGCCATCACCGGACTATGTGCTTAATCCAGGAAAAAACACGCTCAATTTTACGGCTTATTTGATCTCCCGCGACGGAAGAATGACATCTGGCGAATTTACTGCGGTCACGCATTTTGTTGTGAATTATCTCTGAGCTGCACTGCAATTCGGGTATCTGAAGGTTTGCGAACGAAAATGATCACGCTGAAAACAGATAAAAAACGTCTGGCGCTTTTTATTGCTCTGGTCTGTGCCTCTTCATGGGCTGAAGCGGATGAGGCCATTGAATTTAATACCGACGTACTGGATGCCAGCGACAGGCACAATGTCGATTTGCAGCGTTTTTCCGAAGGCAACTTTGTAACTCCCGGAGAATATCTGCTGGATGTTCGTATTAACAGCCAGGAGATTCCACAGCAGTCGATCCGTTATATCGTCGATCCTGCCAACCCGCATAAATCCATGGCATGTCTGACCCCGCAACAACTCGAATTACTGGCGCTCAAAGAAGATGCGCTGGCCTATATTCATCCGATTAGCGCGACCTGCTATGACATTTCCCGCCTGCCGGGTGTGGCGCTGAATAATAGCGCAGGCGTGCTGGACATTATCGTGCCTCAGGCGTGGATGAAATATACCGATCCAGACTGGACGCCGCCGGAGCGCTGGGATCACGGCGTCGCGGGGCTGATTTTTGACTACAGTGTCTCGGGCCAGGCCACACATTACGAACAGGGGGGCGATCGTTATCGCTCTCTGTCTGGCTATGGGCAGACCGGTTTTAACTTCGGCGCCTGGCGATTTCGTGGCCAGTATCAGGCCAATTACGCTTCGGATGATAATCGCGGCCGTATCGACTGGGATCAGATCTATGCCTATCGACCGTTGCCGATGCAGGCTGCAAAACTGACGGTCGGCGAAATCTACCTGAATTCCCAGGTTTTTGATTCGGTGCGTTTCACCGGGGCTAACCTCGCCAGCGACGAGCGCATGCTGCCACCGAATTTGCAGGGCTACGCGCCTGAAGTGCACGGCATCGCCCGCAGCAATGCGAAGGTTACCGTCAGTCAGCAGGGGCGTGTTATTTATCAAACCACCGTTCCTGCGGGGCCATTTAATATTCAGGATCTGCACGGTTCGGTACGCGGCGCGCTGGATGTTCGCGTCGAGGAGCAGGATGGCAGCGTACACACTTTTCAGGTCAATACAGCCGATATTCCTTACCTGACGCGCCCAGGCTATGTGCGCTACAACGCCGCGGTCGGGAAACCATCGCGTTATAACCACGACGTTCAGGGGCCTGCGTTTTATAGCGGTGATTTTTCATGGGGGGTCAGCAATGCGTGGTCGCTGTACGGCGGCGCGCTGCTCACTGGCGATCGCTATAACGCCTGGTCGATGGGGATTGGACGGGACTTGAGTTGGCTGGGGGCGCTGTCGGCTGATGCGACGCAATCCGTGAGTCGGGTAAAGCATCAGGCTGAACAAAAAGGCATGTCTTTTAAGCTCAGTTACGCCAAAACTTTTGATGAGTACAACAGCGCCATCACCTTTGCTGGTTACCGCTTCTCACAGCGTAACTTCCGCACTTTCTCGCAGTTTCTCGACGAGCAGTATGAAAATAACAACAGTGCCGGCAACGAAAAAGAGATGTACACCATCACCGGCAACAAGACCTTCTTTGCTGACGATCCACTATTAGCCACCACGCTGTACCTGACCTATACCCACCAGAACTATTGGGATCGCGGTTCCCAGGATCGTTACGGATTATCGATGGGACACAGCTTTTCATTTGCTGGCATCCAGGGGATCAGCGCCAACGTTGCGGCTTACCGCTCTGAGTATCAGGGCAAACGAGACGACAGTCTTTCGCTTTCCATCTCGGTGCCATGGAGCGATGGCCGCGCTATGGATTACGAATTGCAGAACAGCGGCAACCAGACCAGCCAGATGGTTTCGTATTCCGATAACCGCGACCGTAACAATCCGTGGCGTTTGCGCACAGGGGTTTCCGGTGAAGGGCGTACGGCGTTTGATGGTTATTACAAGCACCGTAGCATGATGGCGGAACTGGAATCTAACGTCAGCTGGCAGCAATCACGTTATTTCTCCGTTGGCGGCACGATGCGCGGCGGCTTTACCGCGACGCGTCACGGTGCGGCGCTGCACAACAGTCAGGCGTCGATGAATACCGCCAGGGTGATGGTTGATACCGACGGGGTGGCGAACGTGCCGCTGAACGGCGAACAGGCGCACTCAAACCGCTTCGGTATTGCCGTCGTACCGGACGTCGTTAGCTATCACAGCTTTGATACCCGTATCGATGTCGACGCAATGGACGAGGACATTTCCGCGACCAAAGCCATCGTGACCAACACCCTGACGGAAGGTGCGATTGGCTACCAGCACTTTGCCGTGGCGCAGGGGCAAAAAATGATGGCGCTGCTGCGCCTGAAGGATGGTTCGGTTCCGCCGTTTGGCGCCGAAGTGTTTAACGCAAACGGCGTTAGCGTTGCCATGGTAATGGAAAACGGTATGGCCTGGATTGCGGGTGTGAATCCGGCTGAGCGTCTTTCCGTTGCCTGGGCTGGCCGTGCGCAGTGCCACTTACAGGTGCCACAACAAATCAACCCGGAAGGTAACGTGCTGTTGCCTTGTGAATAATTTCAATAACCTGAATGAATTTTGTCATGAATAATCAAGCTTTTTACTCCGTGCAGCGTTGGCTTAAACCCGTGGCCTGTGGCCTGCTTTTGATTGCAGAGATCAACACCTCATGGGCGGGTATTGCGCTCGATCGTACCCGCATGATCATCACTGGTGATGCGCGCTCTGTCAGTGCGAACTTAACCAACACCAGTCCGAGCATTCCGTTTCTGGCTCAGTCGTGGGTGGAAGATGCCAACGGAACAAAAATTTCCTCGCCGCTGATGGTCTTACCGCCGCTGCAACGAATTAACGGCGGGCAAAAGGGAATTGCCCGCGTGACGAAAACCAGCGGGATCAACGCCCTGCCGCAGGATCGCGAGAGCCTGTTCTACCTGAACGTACGTGAAATTCCGCCTAAGCCGGATAAGCCGAACGTGCTGCAACTGGCGATGCAATCACGCATCAAATTGTTCTACCGTCCGGCCGCCATTGTGCCGGAAACGCCGGGCGCCGTGTGGCAAAACCAACTGGTCTTTCACAAGCAGGGCCAGCGCTGGAGTGTGGATAACCCAACGCCTTACTTCGTCACCTTAATCGGCTTAAGCCGCAAGCCAGAAGCGCAGGGAGGCGGCAGATTGACCGACTTCCCCGGCGTTATGGTCTCACCAAAATCCTCTCTCGATTTCAGCGTCACGGACGGCAGCGTCAGCCAGTTCAGCATGATGTACGTGAACGATTTTGGCGGTCATCCCGAACTGAAATTCAGCTGCACAGGCAATGTATGTAAAGCATTGCCGATGGAGCAACAGCCCCGGTAACAGGAATCGTAAATGAAAAAGATGCTTTGCGCCCTGCTGATGGCGGGCATGGCTTGCCAGGTTCAGGCCACCAGCGGCCGCCAGGATATGAGCAACGTGTCCGGTGAATATGGCAACGTCCGCTTTCATGGCCGGGTCTACGTGTCGCCGTGCGTGCTGGATATGGCCTCACGCGATCAGACCATCAATCTTGGTGATATTTCCGCCAGTCGGTTTCGCCAGAGCGGCGATCGCAGCGAACCGGTATTGGTCACGCTGTACCTGAACGGCTGCTTAAAGGGGTCTGGTCATACCCTGAGGGATTTCCCCGGGCAGACCAGCGAAATGCCTGAGCTGGCGCACAGCACGGTGGAACGTGGCGTTTCGATGACGCTGATGGCCGAAGGCGCGCCGGAAAACAGTGACCTGGGGCGTATTCGCGGTGATGTGCGCGGCGCGGGCATTCGACTACTGACCGAGCGTAATCAGCTGATCCACCTGAACCAACCGCAACGTATGTGGATCCTCAAACCGGGCGATAACGCCATTCACTTTCTGGCCACGCTGGAATCTTTTGGGCCAGAGGTGACCGCCGGAGAATTTAACGGCCTGGTGAGACTGAAGCTGGAGTATCTATGAGCGTATTGCGCAAAGCGCTGTTGTGGGTTGCCCTGGCTGGCTGTCCACTGGCCGGGCAGGCATTTACACAGGGGGAAGGTGAGCCGGAGGGTGGGTCGCCGCATCAGTACGATATTGAACTGAGCTCGCTGGATGTCAGTAAAAACCACGTGGGTGGCAGAACGGATCCGTTTACCTGGAACCTGGGCAGCTGGTATGTAGTGAATTTCTATTGCGAGCAGGCTGACATTCCCCGGTCGCCGATTTACTACACCACCACCACTACGATGCCGCCTTCAAATCAGGGGGCGAACCGTTTTCGGCTAAATGAGTATCTGGATGTGGAAGTGCAGGTGTGGGTTGCCGGGGGCTATAAACAGTATGTTCAGGCACCTTTCACCAACGTTTCAAACCGCAACAGCAATAACACTTGCAAAAAGCGCAAGGGCTACACGCGCGCCACTAACGTTGAAAGTGGTTCAAAAGGGAAAGTGACGTTTATTGTCACTAAACCCATTATCAACGGCATCAATATCACTTCCCAATCACTGGTGGAGGTTGCCGGGCGCATGGGGAGCGCGGGACCTACGCCCACTACGGCGATTTCCCGTGTGGTGATTAAATCCGGGCTGATTACCGTACCGGACAAATGCACCTTCAACCGGGGAGACAAAATCAGCATTGAGTTTGGCGATCTGCCAGGATCTGCTGCCCGGCTTAATGGCACTAACTACAGCAAGTCGATCCCCATTCATGTTGTTTGTGAAGGCGGCAGCTTCGATCAGGGCGCACTGAACATTAATCTTGGCGTGCAAACTACCACGGCGTCAGGCACGGCGGGGTTCAACGATCATCTCCTCGGCACGCTGAGCGGCGGACAAAAGCGCGACGATCTCGGCATTATGCTTAAAGACGAGAGCGGCGGCACCGTCGTGCCCAATCAATTCTATAACGTGAAAGGTTTTTACCAGAATCAGGGCGACTGGAATCTCACCGCTGCACCGGTGGCAAAGCCGGGCGTGGGAAGCGTTAAGGAAGGTGAGTTTGAAGCCTCTGCCACCGTTGTTGCGCAGTTTCAGTAGGGGGATGCCATGAGATTTTCGGTGTTATTCGCGATCGGCGTGTTACTGCTTGGCGGCATGGCGCAGGCCGACACCAAACTGGTCGGCGGCGATATGTATTTTCACGGCACGATCAGGGCGCTGGCCTGCAGCCTGGCACCTGGAGGCGACAAAATCGAGGTCGATTTCGGGCAAATCGCGACGCAGGATCTCTATCTCTCGGGGCGCAGTAAGCCGGAAAAATTCAGCATTCAGCTACGCGACTGCAACCCCGAGGTTTTTCGCGGGATCTCGGTCACTTTCAGTGGTCGTGAGGATGCTGAACTGGACGATCATCTGGCGCTGGATAGCAGTGAGCAGGGTGGCGCGTCAGGGATCGGTATTGGGCTGAGCGAAGAGGACGGCACGGCAATCCGACTTGATGAGAGCACGTCAGTCAACGAGATAACTGCAGGTTCGATGACGCTGAATTTTTGGGCGTGGGTCGCAGCAGAGCCGTCGGCGATAAAAAATCAGTCTCTCGAATACGGTCCGTTCAGCGCCAGCGGGACCTGGACACTGAACTACCAGTAGCATGATGAACGCACTGAATCGTATTGCCCCGCTGCCTGCACAGAAATTATTGCTCGTGATTAGTCTGTTTTTCTGGTGCGGGGTAATGCATCTCTACTGGCCGAATAACGGCGGCAGCGGTCTGTCGTTGCCGCTTAATATTACGAGCTGGATTTATGCCGTTGTGCTGGCTGCAAGCGCATCAGTGCTGGTGCCTCGTCAACGCTGGCGCATCACTGTACCCGCCACGGTTTTTACGATGGGGGCGCTCATCCTGACGCTGCTTTGTCTGCTGACGCCTGGCGTCTGGCAGTACGAGGCGCGGCTGGTCGCAGGGGCGCTGCTGGGCGGCGTGCTCGTCTATCTGGTGACATTGCAGATTCCGCTTGCGGCAAACACGTTGACGGTACTACTGACCCTGTTATGGGGGGCGTGCGTCATCGAATGTCTGGCGTTTTTGTATCAATACTGGCATTTGCCGGGGGGTGATTACTGGGAGTTCGCCTGGCAACGCGGTACGCGGCCCTACGGTATTTTTCAGCAGGTCAATCTGATGGCCAGCTTCACAGCATCTGGTGTGCTGCTGTCGGCAGCGCTCTTTTTACGGCTACGCGACGGATATCGAATTGTTATCGGGGTGGCTCTGGTGATGATGGGCTTTGTGCTGCATGAATCCCAGTCGCAAACCGGCTATGTGTCTGTGGGGGTAGGTGAAGTCCTGCTGCTGCTGGTTTTCCCGGCACAACGCCGTATGTTGCTGCGACTTCTGCTGCCGCTGGCGTTAGGCGTGATGGCGGGCACGTTCGCTCGCCACTTTTTGTCTGTTGCTACGGTCGATCACCTGACCACTTCCCAGGTGCGCTGGACGGTGCTTAAAACGTCACTGGCATTATTTGCCGAACGCCCGTGGACGGGGTGGGGCGTGGGCAGTTTTGCCGCCGTGTTTCTCGAACGCGCGGGGCCGTTGGGGCTGAGCAGCATCTCGCATCCGCACAATGAACTGGTGCTGTGGCTGGTGGAGGGCGGCCTGGTTGGGCTGGCGGGGGCACTGTGCTTTATTACGGGAGGGTTCTGGCTGTGGATGCACGGAAATCGCTGGCGTCGCGCTTGTCTGGTGGCGGCGCTGCCGGTGGTTATTCATATGTTGACGGAATACCCGGTCAGGCAGTCGACACCACACTGGTTACTGCTGATCCTGCTGCTTCGTTGTGCAGATAGCCCGCTAAAAGGGGCTCGCCTGGCGCTTACATCGATGGCGCTGATTCGTGCGCTGGCATTGATCGCGTTTTTAACCTTCACGCCATTGTTGCTTCTCTCGCTGCACACACAACAGCAACTGACGCTGGCGGAGCGACAGTCAGCGCAGTGGCGTCTGGCCGAGTCGCTCCCTGTAGGAGGCTGGCTTCTTGCCACTCGCTACCGGTTTGATGTTCAGATGGGGTATCTGCAACGGTATCAGCGTACCCGGGACGCTCGCTGGCTGGACGTGGTTCGCCGCTGGGCACCTGACTATGTGCGTGTTCACCCAGACCCGAATGTCTCCTTCACGCAAATCTTGCTGGCGTTACAGCAGCATGACCTACGCGAGGCGCATCGTCTGGCGACGCGCTTCTACCTGACATACCCGAACGATCGCCGTATCCCGTGGCTGCTGGATGCACGACGTCCTTATAATCAAAAAATGGAATGATATGAACAGATTCAGCGAACAGACCTGCCCTGTGCCAGAACTTCCCCGCAACGCCGAACTGCTGCGGATCACCGGGATCCGTTTGCAGCGCATCCATTTTTTTGATGATGCATCGCTGGATGTCTGTGAGGTGTTAAGTCAGGTACGTACGCCGCTACCGCTCGATCTTTTTTTCAAGCACCTTTCCATCACCGCAAAACAGCAGCTATTTCTGTGGCAAATGCGGCAGGTCCTGGCACTCTCAGGAAGTTATTCGCTGAATTTATCCGTCAGGATGCTGACTTGTCTGCCGTGGATTGCGCAGCTCGTCCGGCAGGCGCATCAGGGGCGGATTGTTATCGAAATTCAGGATCCAGGCACCATGATGCGACTGGAAAAGGCAGAACAGCAGGCCGTATGCATTGCTGTAAAAACCCTGGTGCGTCACGGGTTTCGCGTGTGGCTGGATGATGTTTCGCCTGAACTATTTTTTGTCTGGCGACTGTCTGGCATCCGTTTCGATGCCATCAAAATTGAAAGCGGAATGTTTCATCAGTTCAGGACATCGGAGTGGCAGTTGAGGGTACTGGTCAATCAATTTCGCGGGCTGGGGGAACGGGTTGTGATCGAGGGGGTGGAAACGCCGCAGGATTATGCCATTTGCCGTATGAGCGGCGCAGATGCTGTGCAGGGCTTTCTGTTTGAGCAGGAAGTATTACCGAAAAGCCTGAATCATTGCTGATTCAGGCCATGGTCATTACTCGCTCAGCGTCTGTGCGATATCTTTTTGCACCTGCTGGCGCTGTTCAGGGGTCAGTACTTTGTTCAGGTCGAAATAGTATTTCACGCGGTAATAACGCGCCTGCTGTTCGATATTGCTGAAGGCGGAAAGCTGTTTTTTGACGGCGGCTTCATCCCACTTCCCGGACTTGATGACGTCAATCAACGCGCCGTCTTTAACATCCTTCACCGATATCTGGCTAACGTTGGTTTCAAGCTGCTGGTGCAGTTTTTTAATCTGCGCAACCTGGTCAGTGCTCAGTTTAAGGTGCTGAACTACCGGGTCCTGGGCTGGAGCGGGTACATTGGATACGTTTGCTGCAAGCGTGCTAAAAGAAGCGCCAGCCACGGTTGCCGCCAGCAAAGTCATGCGTACGAAGTTCTTCATTTCGGGATCCTGATAAGGGAATTATTAACATTATCTGTCACTCGCTGGTGACGAGTGTTTATCCTTTGCAGAATACGATGCCCGAAGCATGTCGCCACGCGAATTTGTTTTGCGGTTGGTTACGGAGTGAAACAATCCCGCCACGTCAAACGTTGTGCAGCGGGAGGGAAGGCGATATCTACAGCGTGAACGGGTCAGCGTCCTGCCAGGCGGGGAACTTCTCGCGGTATTCGCGCAACGCCGTGAGTGACAGTTCAGCGTCAATGCGCGTAGCCTGATGCGGCTCTGCGGTGGCAATAATCTCACCCTGCGGATTAATCACCCGGCTGTCACCGCGATAATGATGACCGTTACCGTCAGTACCCACGCGGTTACATCCTGCTACATAAGCCTGGTTCTCAATTGCCCGCGCGGTGAGCAGAACCTGCCAGTGTAGCGAACGCGGCGCGGGCCAGTTGGCGACATACAATGCCAGGTCGTAATCGTTGCGGTTGCGCGACCATACTGGAAAACGCAGGTCATAACAGACCAACGGCAGAATGCGCCAGCCGCGCCATTCAAAAATCACCCGCGCGTCACCCGCCTGATAATGTTGATGTTCATCCGCCATGCGGAACAGGTGGCGCTTGTCATAGAAATGGACATTACCTTCGGGGTCGACCAGCAAAAAGCGGTTTACCGGGCCACGTTCAGACAGGAGAGCGGCGCTGCCTGCTATAAGGGCGTTCGTCTGCTGCGCCTTAGTGCGCATCCAGCTGACAACCTCTTCCTGCGGCAGCGATTTGCTTGCCGCTTCCATGGCAAATCCGCTGGTAAACATTTCAGGCAACACAATGACATCACGTCCGGTGACGGTTTCCAGTTGGCGGTCGAAATGGCGCAGGTTGGCCGGGCCATCCATCCAGATCAGCGGTTGTTGCAGCAGAGTAATTTTCAAACCGGGCACGATCGAGGCTCCTCATTGAACAACATTTTAACACTGTAGCATGAGCGCTGACGGATATGTGGCAATAAAAAGCCCCGCATTAAGCGGGGCCAAACGTTGTGCGTGTGTCGTTACGCGGCTTCGACTTTACGCACCTTCTCTGGCAGCTTTACCGGCTGAGTCGCCAGCGCCTCGGGTTCAAAATCATCCACGTTGATGCTACGCAGACGACTCGTTTCGGCTTTCACCAGAATTGCGGCTTCGTCTTTATCAATCAGCCCTTTAGCCAGCGCATTATGCGCCAGTTCATCCAGGCGGGTAAACGGCAGGTTTTTACCCAGCTCTTTGCAGATCCGCTGGTGGATAGGGTCGGCTGCAATCACATCCAGCAAAGCCTCTTCCAGCAAACCTACCGGGTTATGCTCGCTCGGCGTCAGGTATTGACCGCGGCCAAGGCGAGAACGGGTGGCGCTCGGAACCTGCAGAATCTTCGCGACCTTATGATCCAGTTTGTCAGACGGTGCATGGTAGTGGCGACCGGTAGGGAAGATAACCACACTCAGCAGGCCCGCGACCAGTCGGTTCGGGAAGTTTTTCAGCAGGTCGTCCATCGCCTGTTCCGCTTTGTACAACGCATCCTGAACGCCCCAGTGAACCAACGGCAGGTCTGCTTCATGACGGCCTTCATCGTCATAACGCTTCAGTACCGCGGAGGCCAGATACAGCTGACTTAATACATCGCCCAGACGCGCGGAGATACGTTCACGGCGCTTCAGGCTACCGCCCAGTACGGCCATAGAGACATCTGAAAGCAGTGCCAGGTTAGCGCTCAGTCGGTTCAGATGCTGGTAGTAACGTTTGGTCGCATCGCCAGTTGGCGTGCTGCTGGTTAAGCCACGCGTCAGGCCAAGCCAGAAGCTGCGCACTTTGTTACTGCCGACATGGCCGATGTGTTTGAACAGCAGCTTGTCGAACGCATTCACATCGTTACTCTGTGCCGCAGCCATCTCTTCCAGAACGTACGGATGGCAGCGAATCGCACCCTGACCGAAGATCATCATGCTCCGGGTCAGAATGTTGGCACCTTCAACGGTAATGGCGATAGGCGCGCCCTGATAAGCACGGGCGAGGAAGTTGCTTTCGCCAAGCATAATGCCTTTACCGCCAGTAATATCCATTGCATCGATGATTGACTGCTGCCCACGGTGGGTACAGTGATACTTCACGATGGCCGACAGCACCGCCGGTTTTTCACCCAGCATAATACCGTAGGTAATCAGCGACGCCGCAGCATCCATCACGTAGGCGTTACCCGCAATACGTGCCAGCGGTTCTTCAATACCTTCCATCTTGCCGATAGAGATTTTGAACTGGCGACGAATGTGTGCATACGCGCCGGTTGCCATTGCGACCGATTTCACGCCGCCCGTCGAGTTAGACGGCAGGGTAATACCGCGTCCCACGGACAGACATTCCACCAGCATGCGCCAGCCCTGACCAGCCATTTTCGGGCCACCGATGATGTAATCAATCGGTACGAAGACATCTTTGCCCAGCGTCGGACCGTTCTGGAACGGCACGTTCAGCGGGAAGTGTCGACGCCCAATTTGTACGCCTGGCGTTGACGTTGGGATCAGCGCACAGGTAATGCCGAGATCTTCTTCACCACCCAGCAGTTTTTCCGGGTCGGAGAGTTTAAATGCCAGACCCAGTACGGTAGCGATAGGTGCCAGCGTGATATAACGTTTGTTCCAGGTCAGGCGCATACCCAGCACCTGCTGGCCCTGCCAGTCACCCATACAAACCACGCCGGTATCAGGGATCGCGCCTGCGTCGGAGCCCGCTTCCGGGCTGGTCAGAGCAAAGCAGGGGATCTCCTGACCACGTGCCAGACGCGGCAGGTAATGATTCTTCTGCTCTTCGGTGCCGTAATGCTGCAGCAGTTCGCCAGGGCCTAATGAGTTAGGTACGCCAACGGTGATCGCCAGGATCCCGGAAACGCCGGAGAGTTTCTGCAGAACGCGAGCCTGAGCATACGCGGAGAATTCCAGCCCGCCGTACTCTTTCTTAATGATCATCGCGAAGAAGCGGTGTTCTTTCAGATACGCCCACAGTTCCGGCGGCAGATCCGCGAGTTCATGGGTGATCTGGAAGTCGTTCGCCATACGGCAGGCTTCTTCCACCGGGCCGTCAATAAACGCTTGTTCTTCAGCTGTCAGATGCGGCTGAGGATAGTTATGCAGTTTTTTCCAGTCTGGCTTGCCCTGGAACAGGTCGCCTTCCCACCAGGTTGTACCGGCATCAATCGCCTCTTTCTCAGTGCGCGACATTGGCGGCATGACCTTACGGAAACCGCGGAACACCGGCGCAGAGATCATGGATTTGCGCATTGGCGTAAAGTTAAACGGTACGAGGATAATGGCCAGAGGAACCAGCAGCCAGATTGACCACAGGCCAACCACGCCAAGCGCAGCTGTCCATGCGAGCAAAATTAAGCTGCTGAGGAATAAGCTCACGCGGTGATAAAACAGAACGCTGAGCAGAACAACCGTAGCGATAATACTCAAAATCATCATAACGAAAAGCTCCCTTGCTTGTAGGAGGTCTGACCACTTGTGATGATATGGTTGTAGTGGATGTAAATTCTTTTAGCAATGTGTTTACAAAATAATTACAACAAAGCTCACATTGTTGCCGTTTTAACCGGCACAAAAAATCAAAAGCCGCAGCCATTCCTGTGGCTTGGACTTCTCGCTGGTAGCGCTATCCGGTACACTGCATCTTGTCATTTACATTCATGCTGAAGGATATCCTCATGTACCAGGATCTTATTCGTAACGAACTGAGCGAAGCGGCGGAAACGCTGGCTAATTTTCTTAAAGATGACGCCAATATTCACGCCATTCAGCGCGCGGCGGTCCTGTTGGCAGACAGCTTTAAAGCCGGCGGTAAGGTACTTTCTTGCGGTAACGGTGGTTCCCATTGCGATGCGATGCACTTCGCCGAAGAGCTGACCGGACGTTATCGCGAAAACCGCCCAGGCTACCCGGCGATCGCTATTTCTGATGTCAGCCATATCTCCTGCGTCAGCAACGATTTCGGTTACGATTATGTCTTCTCCCGCTACGTTGAAGCCGTGGGCCGTGCGGGCGATGTCCTGTTAGGCATCTCTACTTCAGGGAATTCCGCTAACGTGATTAAAGCGATTGCCGCAGCGCGCGAGAAAGGGATGAAAGTTATCACCCTGACCGGTAAAGATGGCGGCAAAATGGCGGGCAGTGCGGATATCGAAATTCGCGTACCACACTTTGGCTATGCTGATCGTATTCAGGAAATTCATATCAAAGTGATCCATATCCTGATCCAGTTGATCGAAAAAGAGATGGTGAAGTAAGAAGGCTATTTTATTTGCCATTTTGAATCCGGGCAGTGCCCGAAATCCTCACGTACTACGTGTACGCTCCGGTTTCTGCGCGCTGTCCGAATCTAAACTGGCTGCAACAATTACGCCTTCCCGCTTAAAGGCGTTTGTGGAGGTGATGTATGTGCGAACTGCTCGGGATGAGCGCCAATGTGCCAACCGATATCTGCTTTAGCTTCACCGGGCTGGTTCAGCGCGGCGGAGGTACCGGGCCGCACAAAGACGGCTGGGGTATTACGTTTTATGAAGGTAAGGGCTGCCGTACGTTTAAAGATCCGCAACCCAGCTTTAATTCGCCTATCGCCAAACTGGTACAAGACTATCCCATCAAATCCTGTTCCGTGATTGCTCATATTCGTCAGGCGAATCGTGGCGAAGTGGCATTGGAAAACACCCATCCATTTACGCGTGAACTGTGGGGACGTAACTGGACGTACGCCCATAACGGACAGCTCAGCGGCTATAAATCGCTGGAAACCGGCAATTTCCGCCCGGTCGGGGAAACCGACAGCGAAAAAGCCTTCTGCTGGTTGCTCCACAAGCTAACTGAACGTTATCCGCGCACACCAGGCAATATGACGGCAGTGTTTAAATATATCGCGATACTGGCTGGAGAATTGCGTGAGAAAGGCGTCTTCAACATGCTGTTGTCTGACGGGCGTTATGTGATGGCTTTCTGCTCGACCAACCTGTTTTGGATCACCCGTCGTGCGCCGTTTGGCGTGGCGACACTGCTGGATCAGGATGTGGAAATCGATTTTAGCTCAGAGACCACACCCAATGATGTGGTCACCGTGATCGCCACTCAGCCGCTAACCGGCAATGAAACCTGGCAAAAGATTATGCCAGGCGAGTGGGCGTTATTTTGTCTCGGGGAGCGTATAGTTTGATGCCAGCTGCGGCTGAACCACTTCGTGACTCAACGGCTTGCTGATAACGTAACGGCCATCGACGACGGAAACGGTCGGTGGCTTACGCGTTTGTTCAAAGTAATCGTATCCCGGCTTTAGCTGCGCCCAGAACTCTTTATAATACGAGAACTTATGGCGCTGCATGTTGGCGTCGGTCATGCGGAATGGGTAAATGCTCACCTGTACGCTGGACTGCCCGAACACCAGCGCGCCGGTGACAAACTGGAAAATCTCATCAATGCCGTTGTCGGTCATTGCGTAGCAGCCGACGGAAACGCAGGCGCCGTGGATCATCAGGTATTTACCTTCATAACCGTGTGCGCGGTCGTAGGCGTTAGGGAAACCAATGTTAATCGCTTTATAGAAGCGGCTATCCGGTTTCAGCTGTCCGCGCTGGACGCTGTAAAACCCTTCCGGGCTTTTAAAATCGCCCTGACGCTGTTTCGGACCTAAACCGCCGGAATAATTGCAGATCTTATAGCTGTCGAGCAATTGATACTGTTCGCCCATCTTGACGTACAGATCCAGCGTTCGCTCTTCTTTGAAGATCTGGATATAGACGGGGGAGCCCATTAATTGCTGCTTATATTCTTTGCTGACAGGCGTAGTCGGGCTGCTGCTCAGCAAACCGGCAAATGAAACGCACGGCAATAAAAGCATCGCAAGAAAAAATGCGATTTTACGCATACTGCTTATTCCTTGATAAAACGATTACACACGCCAGGACGGCAAAAAGAGTCCCAAATCGGATAAATCTGGATCTGGAGCGCTCACATTATCACCCAGAGAGTTTTTCGCAAGTCTCTCGTGCGGCGTTTACACTTTAGATTTTCTTTATACGGAAAATTGTGCTTAAGGGCAGTCAGACACTGGCGTATTTTGCGGGTTAGCGCATGTCATTCAGTCTTCTGAGTGCAGAATTCCTAATATATTGAATTTAAAAAATTAATAATTTAATAATCGAATATTAAAATGGAATGCCCGGCAATAGCGGTAGACTGCGGCGAGCGTGTTTAATAAGGTGTCGTTGTTTTCATGTATTTTCTCTCTGCACCCCGACGCTTTTTGCCGGGCCTGCTGTCTTTGTGTGTTGTGTTGTCCTTGCCGTCTGTCGCCAAAGTTCAGCCCCTCTTATCTGACGCCCATTTAAGCTATGCGGCGCAATTGCGCATGCGTAACCGCGCCAGGCTGCTAAAGCAGTACCATGCGCAGGTAAAAAAGCAGGCAAGTTATGTGGTGGAAGGTAATGCGCAAAGTAAAAGCGCGCTGCGCCAGCAAAACAGGACGCTGATTAAACAGCACCCGGAGTGGTTCCCGGGGCCACTCAAAGCGAGCGATCATCGCTGGCAGGAGCTGGCTGAGAATGACCATTTTCTCAGTAGCGATCATCTGCACAACATAACCGAAGTGGCAATCCACCGTCTTGAGCAGCAGTTAGGTAAACCCTATTTGTGGGGCGGGAACAGTCCGGATCAAGGTTTTGACTGTAGCGGGTTGATTTTTTATGCCTACAACAAAATTCTGGCAGCAAAATTGCCGCGTACGGCGAATGAAATGTATCACTATCGGCGGGCGACCATCGTCGCTAATCGCGACCTTCGTCGTGGTGATTTATTGTTCTTTCATATTCACAGCCGGGATATTGCCGATCATATGGGCGTCTATTTGGGGCAGGGACAATTTATTGAATCGCCGCGTACGGGAGAAACGATTCGGGTGAGCAATTTATCCGATGACTTCTGGCAGGATCATTATCTCGGCGCTCGTCGTATTCTGACGGAAAATACCATTCTGTAATCAAAAAGGCGGTGCGAATAGCACCGCCTCGTCAGGGGTTAACTCAACGCCCCCATGATCTTTAATTCCAGCTCATCCGGAACTTCGTTATATGACAACACCTGTAAGCCCGGTGCAAACAGGCGCGCATAGCGCGCGAGCAGAGGGCGTAGCTGCGGTGCGACCAGCAGTACCGGCTCTTTACCCGCGGCTTTCATCTGTTCTTTAATCTGCGGCATATTGGTCTGGAACTGATTCAGCATATTAGGATCGACCGGTACGCTATCGAGCACCACTTTGCCGCTTTGCTGAGCCTGATTCACGACATTAGCCAACAGATTCTCCAGCTCATTATTCAACGTGTAGACCGCCAGCTCATCTTTGCGCACCAACGGATGGGTAATGCTGCGACGAAGCGCCAGACGCACATCTGCCGTTAACAGAATATGATCTTTAGTGACGGCGCTACTGGCGACCAATACAGTGGCAATGGTAACGATATCGCGCAGCGGCACGCCTTCGACCAGCAGTGCCCGATAAACCTTCAAGAGCTGGCTGTAATTCAGCGCCGCGCTCAGATCTTCCGCCAGACGGGGAGCCATCGAAGAGAGGCGGTTATGCAGTTGGGTAATATCATCGTAGTTAAACAGGTCGGGAATATAGTTGCGAATGATCTTATTCACATGTGTCGCAATGACGCTGGCACTATCAATGACCTGATACCCCATATTTAACGCTTTGGCTTTTTGCGCCGGGACAATCCACGTCACCGGCATACCGTAGGCCGGGTCGTGACCTAAAACACCATCAATCTCGCCATAGGTTTCACTGGAGGGCAGCGCCATCAGCTTATCTGCGGGAATATCAGCCTCATCAGCTTTGATCCCATTGATAAAAATGGCGTACTGGGTCGGTTTTAGACGGAAGTTTTCGCGGATGCGAATTTCCGGGAGCAGCACGCCGTTAGTGTCTGAGATAACCTGCCGTACACCGCGAATACGTTGGGTGAGCGGATTCCCTTTGGATTTGTCTACCAGCGACACCAGCTTGTACCCCAGGCTCAGGCTGATTGGCTCAATTAAAGGGATGGTTTCCCAACTGACCTGTTGCTCGGTGGTTTCAACGATGGTTTTGGTCAGCGTCTCCAGATTTTTTTCTTCAGTTTCTGCCACCTTCGGGCGCTTGCTCATACGCCAGGCGGTGAACCCCATCAGGGCGCTGAACACCAGGAACGGGAAATGCGGCATCCCCGGTACCACCGCCAGTACAAACATAATGCTGGTGGCGGTATAGAGTACGGAGGGGCTGGCCAGCAGCTGGTTACGCACGTCTGTGGCGATATCACCGCTGTCGCTCACGCGAGTAACGATAATCGCCGCCGCCGTCGACAGCAACAGAGACGGGATCTGGGCGACCAGACCGTCGCCGATGGTCATCAGTACATATTGCTGGAATGCGGCTTCGGCGCTTAAATCGTATTTAAAAATACCGATACAGACGCCGCCTATCAGGTTAATGGCCAGGATCATCATCCCGGCGATGGCATCACCGCGCACGAACTTCGACGCACCGTCCATTGCGCCATAGAAATCCGCTTCGCCTGCCACATCTTTACGTCGCGCCTGCGCCTGGGCCTGATTAATCAGGCCTGCGTTCAGATCGGCATCGATCGCCATCTGCTTCCCGGGCATGGCGTCCAGCGTAAAGCGGGCCGAAACCTCGGAGATACGCTCGGCACCTTTGGTAACCACGATAAAGTTGATGATCATCAGGATGATGAACACCACAAAACCGACGACAAAGTTACCGCCGATCACCACCTGACCGAAGGACTCAATCACCTTACCGGCGGCACCTGCGCCCATATGGCCGTGCAGTAACACTACGCGCGTTGACGCTACATTCAGCGTCAAGCGCATTAAGGTGGTGATCAGCAAAATGGTCGGGAACAGGCTGAATTCGAGCGGGCGTTTCGCGGAAACGGCCACCAACAGCACCATCACCGCCAGCACGATGTTAAAGGTGAACAGAATATCCAGCACCGCCGGTGGTAATGGCAGGATCACCATCGCCAGGATACACAGTATGACCAGCGGAATGCCGATGTTACCGTTACGCAGCAGCGCGAGGAATTGTTTAGTTGTTTTCGGCATCCAGTTTAAGAACCTCTTTTGGAATGGAAATATGTCTGTTCAGCGAAGGGCGTGCCTGGGAACCGTCACGCCAGTGCTTCATTTGCAGCACATAGGTCAGGACGTGTGCTATCGCCCGATAAAGTTGAAATGGGATCTGTTGATTGACCTGAGTGGTGTAATAAACGGATCGCGCCAGCTTAGGAAACTCAACAATTTCAATATTGCTCTCCGCCGCCACCTGACGGATATACAGCGCGATTTCATCGGTGCCTTTGGCGACAACGAAGGGCGCGGCGGCGCGCGACTGGTCATACTTTAGCGCCACGGCATAGTGGGTTGGGTTGGTGATCACCACATCGGCTTTTGGCACGACTTTGCGAATTTGCCCCATCGCCATTTGCCGTTGCAGGCGACGGATCCTGGCCCGTACTTCCGGCTTACCTTCCTGATTTTTATACTCTTCCTTCACTTCCTGCTTGGTCATCTTCAACCCTTTGGTGAACATTTTTTTCGCCAGAGGAACATCAATCAGAGCGAAAAAAATAAACAGGATGACGAAGTTACGCATGATGCTGCTGTACAGCGCCAGGCCATCGCCGACGGCCTGCTTGAAATACAGCTCCTGTAGTCCCAGAAAGGCGGCAACGTTATTACGTACGCTAATCCACAGCATCACCAGCAGTACCGTCGCTTTGAGCGTCATCTTGCCGGTGTCCACCAGATGATCAGTGGAAAACAGACGACCAATTCCTTTGAGTGGGCTTAATTTGCTAAAGTCTGGCAAAATTTTCTTCGGCAGGAACAGCCAGCCTCCGGGAATCAGCGAGGCAAACAGCGCGGCAACCGGCATGGGTAACAGCGTCAGGATGAACTTGGCTAAAATCAGCAGATGGTGCTCAAGGAACTGGCCGATGATGTCCGGATCATTAATGTTTTGCGCATACTGATGCACACTGATAAAGCTTTCGCGAACAAAATCTTCATACCAGGGGAAGCTGCTGGAAATCACCATAAACGCGGCAAACAGACTGGCGGCAAGCCCCATATCTTTTGAGCGCGGAATTTGCCCCTCTTGCCTGGCTTTGCGAAGTTTTTGCGCCGAGGGTTTTTCTGTTTTTTCTTCGCTGCTGCTATCCGCCATAGTGCCCCTTGAGCGCGTCAAGCTGCTGTAAAACGAAATTTGCCAGGTGCAAATAGTGGTCGGGCAGGTTGTACAGCAGAGTCGCAAAGCAGATAAGCCCCGCCAGCATGTTGATCGGAAAACCTAACGAGTACAGGTTGAGCGGAGGCGCAATACGGTTTAGCAGACCAAAGCAGCCCTGGACAATCAACATGATAAAGGTTGTCGGCAGCGCCAGCAGGGTGGCTGCGGCAAACACCCAGCCCAGCCCCAAAGAAATGGTGCGCAACGATTGTGGATGTAGCGCATTACCAATCGGCCAGTAAGTAAAGCCTTTGAATAAAATGCTCACCAGCAGCAAATGCCCATCCATCGCAAAGAACAGGATCACCGCGTAGATGTTGATCATTTCCGCCAGTACCGTCGTTGATGCGCCGCTGCTGGGGTCGTTCATCACCGCCATGCTCATCCCCATATTGAAAGAGAGGATCTGGCCTGCCAGCTGCAGTGCTAAAAATAAAAACTGCAGCATCAGGCCAAAAAGCATGCCCCACAGAAACTGCTCTGCGGTCAAAATAATGCTGTTGATCGACAGCAGGCTGTCAGGAACCGGATGGGGTATAAGCGGCGTAATGATAAAGGCCAGCGCCAGAGACAAAATAATGCGTATGCGCACCGTGAGCGCCGCGTTATCCAGTACCGGCGCGTAGTGAATAAACGCCATAATGCGCACGAATGGAAACCACATGCTCAGTATCAGGTTACTTAACTGTGTCACGTCTGTTTCGCGCATGTCAGTGCACCAGAATGGCGGCCTGAGTGAACAGATGCACGCAAAGATCGCTTAACTGGACGATCATCCATTTCCCGCTAATACCCAAAACTGCGAGGGTGACGATAAGCCTGGGCAAAAAGCTGAGCGTTTGTTCGTTAATCTGCGTAACGGCCTGAAAAATGCTGACCAGCATCCCCACCAGCAGGCTGGGAACGACCAACACGCAGACTAAAATGATCACGACTTTTATGCCGCTGGCGACGATATCTGCGGCTACATCAATGGTTAACATATCCGATCTCCGTTAGCCCAGTCCCAGACCGCGAATACTGGAGGTCAGCGTACCGACGGTCAGCGCCCAACCGTCAATAAGCACAAACAGCATCAACTTAAAGGGGAGAGAAACGATCAGCGGTGACAGCATCATCATCCCCATCGCCATCAGCACGCTGGCGACGATCAGGTCGATCACCAGGAACGGAATGTAAATCATGAAGCCTATCTGGAAGGCGGTTTTAAGTTCGCTCAGCACATACGCCGGAACGATAATGGAGAGATCCTGATCGGCTGCATTACCTTTCGCGTTGGCGATCGTCATGATCTGCGCAATCGCTTTTTTGTTGGTCTGCGCCAGCATAAAGCGCTTCAGGGGCGAGGCGGCAGTGCTCAGGGCGTCAGGGAGCGTGATTTGATCGTTTTCAAAAGGCACAACCGCGTGGTCGTAAATGTTGAGCCAGACCGGACGCATCACCAGCATGGTTAACGACAGCGCAATGCCTATCAGTATGCGGTTGGGCGGCGTTTGCTGCAGCCCCAATGCCTGGCGTAGCAAGGAAAGCACAATAATAAAACGCGTAAAGCAGGTCATCATCAACACCAGGGTTGGCAAAATGCCCACCAGGGTCATCAGGATCAGGACCTGGATTTTTACGCTGTATTCCTGGCTATTACCGTGTGAAATCACATTCAGCAACGGGATATCTCCCCCTTGCGCACAGGCAAAGGGAGAAAGGATGAGTAATGAGATACCCAGTATGAGCGTGAGAATTGGTGCGCGTTTCATTGTGCCAGGTCGTTGATTTCATGCGTGTTGAATTCAAGGACGCGCAGGCCATATTTTTCATTGACCACCACCACTTCAGCCTTGCCTAACAAGATGTTATTGACCTTAATATCCAGAGGCTCACCGGCAAGCTTGTCCATCTCAATGACGGTGTCGTCATCAATGTTCAGCAGATCGGACAGCATCACTTCCACGGATGACACTTCCAGCGTTAGCGTGACAGGAATACGTTTGAGTAATGACATTGACTCGGAAAAGCGGTCTTCTAAACGCGCCACCAGCGTTTCTGTTGCCGACTGTGCCGTTGGCGTGGTTGTTTCGGGGGCTAACTCGAAACCTTGCTCTAAAATATCTTCTGGCTTACTCATAGGATTTCTCCGTCTTGCTCGTTAATTCGGATAAAAACAATTTGTCTTTGTCCTCTACGATCAGGGCATTAAATAATTCGGATTTCCCGATATAAACAGGGAAAGTTTCAGGCATTGCGATCGGTAAAATATCCCCTGGTTTAATTGTCGTCAGGTCGGCGACATTGAGGGGAATTTCTGCAATCTTGACGTTCATGGTCAGCGGCAGCGTATGAATGATTTCTTTGATCAGCGTTTTTTTACGCATCTCAACGTTGGCTTTATCAATCTGCTTTTTCTTCTCGCCGTGCTCGCTACGTCGGATTAAATTCAGAATGTAATCGGTATGGGAGTCGTCCAGTAAGATGCGGAAACTGCAATTCTCCTCATCACCTAAAACAAATGTTAGCTGATAAGCCCAATGTGTTTGTACGGTACTGCTGTCAGGTTTAAGCGTCAGCGGAATGCCCGATATGTTTTTATTAAAAATGATATTGCTAATATCCAGCGCCAGCCTGCTTCTCAGCCGGGTTTCCGTCTTGGTTGGTAAAGCATCTTCTGAATTTTCGTCTGTAAGCGATGAAGTCAGGCCATAAAAGTTACCTAAGAGCATTAGCAATAACGCGCGATCGATATCAAAAGCCAAATGTCCAACCTGCGAGACTAATAACTCAGCGCTTTTATTGATAACGTCCATCTCACATTGTATTTTTCTGAGTGTTATATTTGTGCGATGTTTTTTCAGAAAATAGTTTCCGAGATGTGATTCAATTGTATCAAAATTACCCGTAAACATAGTCGGCAGACGATGATAAGGACGCCCAAGCCGGTTTCCTTCAAGTTTAAAGATGCCGGGCGTTTGACTATATTTCAGCATGGTACGCTTTCTCAGCTGTAATTTCTGGGGCGGATGAGTTGATATCAAATTCCGCGGTTATAAAAGAAAATACTACTCCGTTTAATTTATGGTTCATCCTTGACGCTTTCTCATATTGTTGAAGTCCATTAGATATGAAAGGCAGTACCTACTCTCGTCTCTGATGTAGGGCTGGATATTAAATGTTTTACCTCTCTCCTCTGCAAGTTATTAATGATGTCAGGTTGTAATTAAAAAATAATTAATTCTGTATACGTGATGCTACCCGCTAATTCTCTTACCTTGGTAAGGTATGGTTTGCGTGTCTGTTTTATAACAAAATCTTGTTAAATTGTTGTTTTTTATGAAATAATATTTTTATTATCTTTTAATTTAAGATTGTTAAAGACACTGGTGTTACTATTTTTTTAGGAAAAACCCTATTTTGAAATAGTCTTCGATAGGGCTGCCCTTTGATGGGGCGGTAAAACATGAGCAAGGATGGGATTAAAACATGGCACGGGCGATATCTATTATTCGATGATTGTGCTTTGGAATCATTTGTATATTTCTCGTAACGGATGTTAACTTTACTTCTAAGTGTAAAATAATCATGTTTGAACTTATTGCCGAAGCAGTCTCCAGTATCAATGTTTTTTCAATGGCAAGGCGTATTGCTGCGTTTAATGTTCCAGTGCTTATCCATGGTGAAACGGGTACGGGTAAAGAATGTGTCGCCAAATTTATCCATTCAATTGCGTTTGCGCAGGCGCCACAGGCACCCTATATCGGGGTGAACTGTGCCGCTATCCCTGAAAATATGCTCGAAGCCACGTTGTTTGGTTATGATAAAGGTGCATTCACCGGAGCAGTAGCTACCGTACCGGGGAAAATGGAATTAGCCAATAACGGTACATTATTACTGGATGAGATTGGCGATATGCCTTTGGCGCTACAGGCTAAAATATTGCGTGTATTGCAGGAGCAACAGGTTGAGCGCTTAGGCAGTAACCGTTTAATCAAACTGAACTTCCGTTTAATTGCCTGTACCAATAAAAATCTTGAAGAAGAAGTGGCTGCAGGGCGCTTCCGAGAAGATCTCTATTATCGGTTGTCAGTTATCCCGTTGACGATGCCGCCGCTGCGCGAGCGTATGGAAGATATTATTCCGCTGGCGGAGTCCTTTATCAAAAAATACTCCACGGTACTGGTTAAAAATATCAAGCTTTCCGAATCGTCACGCCGGGCGTTACTCAGCTACGAATGGCCCGGTAACGTGCGTCAGCTTGAGAACGCTATCCAACGGGGAATGATCCTGAATCGTGATGGTGTCATTTATCCCGATACCTTAGGTCTGCCATCCATTGAGTCTGATTCCTGGAGCGAACCGCAATGGCAGCCAAAACCCAGTATGCCAATAACGACCAGCAATAATCTGGGTCAGCATGGCCGTAGCGCGCAATATGAATATATTGCTGACCTGATGCGTAAATATCAGGGGAATAAAACCAAAATTGCTGATTTATTAGGCATTACCCCACGCGCGCTTCGATATCGTTTGGCGTCAATGCGAAAACAAGGAATAGAGATCTTTTCCTGAATCAGTCTGTAGTACCGAGAACGCTTTTTTAATTTTAAGAGTAGGTCATGAGCATAAATACGATAGCCCCAGCCAGTACGATGCAGACGCAAATGATGCAGGACATGCAACAGATGAAAGCGGTCGCCCAGGCACCTGTCCTTTCGCCGATGCAGATTAACGCCGTGGGTGCCCAGTTGGCATCATCTCCGGTCTCGTTCGACCACGTCATGCAAGGTGCGCTGAATCATGTTGATCAATTTCAGCAGGTCGCGGAGCAAAAACAAACGGCCATTGAGATGGGGAAAAGCGACGACCTGGCAGGGGCTATGATTGCCAGCCAGCAGGCCTCATTATCGTTTTCTGCTCTGGTTCAGGTCAGAAATAAAGTCGCTTCCGGATTCAATGACCTGATGAGCATGTCAGTCTAACGCTATGAATGAATTAATAAAAAAACTCACTCAGTTTTTACCCTCGGTTTCATTTCGACTGGATGGTAATAAACGTCTGGCGTTACTGGCGGCAGCGGCCATTGCGGCGACTGCCATTATTGTCAGCGTGCTGTGGAACAGCAATCACAGCTATGTTTCGCTGTACGGTAGTCAGGAAAATCTACCGGTTTCACAAATCGTCACCGTGCTGGATGGTGAAAAGCTGGAATATCGTATCGATCCGCAAAGCGGGCAAATTCTGGTTCCGGAAGAGGCGCTGTCGAAAACGCGGATGACGCTGGCGGCGAAAGGCGTGCAAGCCATGCTGCCCAGCGGCTACGAGCTGATGGATAAAGACGAAGTGCTGGGCGCCAGTCAGTTTGTGCAGAACGTCCGCTATAAGCGGAGCCTGGAAGGTGAACTGGCGCAGAGCATCATGACGCTGGACGCCGTCGAGAGCGCCCGCGTGCATCTGGCGCTGAATGAAGAGAGTTCATTTGTCGTCAGCGATGAGCCACAAAACAGCGCTTCGGTAGTGGTGCGTCTGCATTATGGCAGCAAGCTGGACATGGACCAGGTCAATGCCATTGTGCATCTGGTGTCCGGCAGTGTGCCCAATTTGAATGCGTCGAAGGTTAGCGTTGTCGACCAGGCGGGGAATTTACTGTCCGACGGCATTGGTGCGGGAGAAGCCGTTTCTGCGGCGACGCGTAAGCGCGACCAGATCCTCAAAGATATTCAGGATAAGACCCGCGCCAGTCTTGCAAATGTCCTCGACTCGCTGGTCGGAACCGGCAACTACCGCGTGAGCGTGATGCCGGATCTCGATCTGAGCAATATCGATGAAACCCAGGAGCATTACGGTGACACGCCGAAGGTTAATAGTGAAGAAACGGTACTCGATAGTGATACCAACCAAATCGCCATGGGGATCCCCGGCTCGCTGAGCAATCGTCCTCCTTTGGCGGCAAACCAGGTGGGAAACGGCGCCACAGGGACGACGCCTGAGGAGTCGCGCCAGCCAGCCGCGCTGTCAAAACATAGCGAGAACAAACGCGATTACTCCTGGGATCGTAGTGTTGAACATATCCAGCACCCTGGATTCGACATCAAACGTTTAAATGTGGCGATAGTCCTCAACCAGAGCGCGCCAGCATTAACGAACTGGAAACCGGAACAAACCACGCAGCTGATGGCGTTGTTGAATAACGCTGCCGGGATTGATGCAAAGCGTGGCGACAATCTGTCCTTATCGCTGCTCAACTTTGTGCCGCAGTCGATCCCCGTCGAGCCGACGCTGCCTTTATGGAAGGATGACAGCATTCTGGCCTGGGTTCGCTTAATCGGCTGTGGCCTGCTGGCGTTATTGCTGCTGTTGTTTGTCGTGCGCCCGGTCATGAAACGTTTGACTGCCGAGCGCAGCCGGACTTCTACGCCTGAACTGGCGCTGGACGCCGCCTCGATGACGATTCCTGCGGACAAGCCCCATTTTGCGGCGGCTGAAGATGAACGCAAAAATATCGAACTGCCTTCTTTCCCTGGTGACGACAGCCTGCCTTCGCAGAGTTCCGGTCTGGAAGTGAAGCTGGAGTTCCTGCAAAAACTGGCGATGAGCGACACCGATCGCGTAGCTGAAGTTCTCAGACAATGGATTACCAGCAATGAGCGAATTGACAATAAATAACGGCAATAACAACAGCTACCTGGAACAGGCCGCAATTTTATTGCTGTGTCTGGGCGAGGAGGCGGCAGCCACGGTGATGCAAAAGCTCAGCCGCGAAGAGGTAGTTCGTTTAAGTGAAAACATGGCGCGTCTGTCTGGCGTGAAAACCAGCATGGCGAAAAAAGTGATCAATAACTTTTTTGATGAGTTCCGCGAGCAGAGCGGCATCAACGGCGCCTCGCGTTCTATGCTGCAAGGGATCCTCAATAAAGCGCTGGGAACAGAAATCGCCAGCAGCGTGATCAACGGGATTTATGGTGATGAGATCCGCTCGCGGATGGCGCGTTTGCAGTGGGTGGAACCGCGCCAGTTGGCGATACTGATCTCAGAAGAACATTTGCAATTGCAGGCCGTCTTCCTTGCTTTCCTGACGCCGGAGATCTCGGCCACGGTACTGTCTTACATGAATGAGTCAGTGCAAAACGAGATCCTCTATCGGGTTGCCAAGCTCAACGATGTGAATCGTGATGTTGTGGATGAACTGGATCGGTTGATCGAACGTGGGCTGTCGGTGCTGTCCGAACATGGTTCGAAAGTGAAGGGGATCAAGCAGGCCGCGGATATCGTTAACCGCTTCCAGGGTAACCAGCAGGTGATCCTCGATCAGCTGCGTGAACGCGATGAAGATGTTCTTGAGCAGTTGCAGGACGAAATGTACGACTTCTTTATCCTGAGCCGCCAAAGTGATGAGGTGCGCCGTCGTCTCCTTGATGAAGTGCCGATGGAAGACTGGGCTGTGGCGCTGAAAGGTACTGAAGCGCTGTTGCGCCGTTCGATTTATGCCGTGATGCCTAAGCGTCAGGTACAACAGCTGGAGGCGATAACGTCGCGCCTGGGTCCGGTTCCGGTGAGCCGTATTGAACAGATCCGCCGTGAAATCATGGGGATTGCCCGCGAGCTTGAGGAAGCGGGTGAAATTCAGCTACAGCTGTTTGCTGAACAGACGGCGGAGTAACACATGGCGATTGAAACCATTCGTGGTCGTTACCGACTGCACCGCTTTCCTCCTCGCCAGCGCCATTTGCCGGCTGAACAGCTCACGCCAGGGATCACACCAGCGGATTATCAGCGCCAACTGATGGACGGCTTCCAGGAAGGCCTGCAAAAAGGCTTTGAACAGGGGATGACGGAAGGCCAGGAGCAAGGCTTTCAGGAAGGCCATCAGAAGGGACACGATGAAGGCCGTCGTCAGGGATACACGGAAGGCAGCCTGGCCGGGCAGCAGGAAGGGCGTAAGCAGTTTGAGCAAGCCGCGCAGCCGCTGGAAGTCATAGCCGGTAAAGTGAACGACTACCTGACGCACATTCAGCGTAAACAGCGGGAAGACTTGCTGCAACTGGTTGAAAAGGTCACTCGCCAGGTGATTCGTTGCGAGCTGGCGCTGCAACCAACGCAGTTACTGTCGTTGGTTGAAGAGGCGATTTCAGCCTTTCCTGCGATGCCTGAGTCGCTGCAGGTCCTGCTAAGTCATGAAGAATTTAACCGTATCAAAGATGCTGCCCCGGAGAAGGTCGCTGAATGGGGGCTGACCTCATCACCCGATCTGCAGGCGGGCGAGTGTCGGGTAATTACTGATAAATCCGAGCTGGATATTGGCTGCGAACATCGACTCGACCAGTGCATGTCGGCGCTCAAAGCGTCGCTTTTGCCGGAGCCGACAGGTGAGTGACCTTTCCAGCTTCGACAACGCGCTGCGTTCCATTGAGTCGATTCCTTTAGCCCGGGTTGCCGGACGACTGGTGCGCGTAAACGGCATTTTGCTGGAGAGCGTGGGCTGTCCGCTGATGACCGGCCAATTGTGCCGCGTCGAAAGCGCCAACCATACGTTGATCGACGCGCAGGCGGTGGGGTTTAACCGTGATATCACTTACCTGATGCCCTTCAAGCACCCCGTCGGACTGATGGCGGGTGCACGCGTTTTCCCCGAAGAAAAAACCCAGGAGATCCTGATCAGTGAAAGCTGGCTGGGGCGGGTAGTTAATGGCCTGGGCGAACCGCTGGATGCTAAAGGGCGTCTGACGGGCAATGACGTATTGCCGCCTCAGGCACCTTCCATTAACCCTCTCACGCGTCGGTCGGTGAACCAACCGCTGGATGTCGGCGTTAAAGCAATCAACGGTCTGCTAACTATCGGCAAAGGCCAGCGCGTGGGCTTGATGGCCGGCAGCGGCGTGGGAAAAAGCGTACTGCTGGGGATGATCACCCGCCAGACCAAGGCCGACATCGTGGTGGTGGGGTTAATTGGCGAGCGTGGCCGCGAGGTGAAGGAGTTTATCGATCACGCTCTGGGCGCGGAAGGGTTGGCAAAATCTATTATCGTGGCGGCGCCTGCGGATGAGTCGCCGTTGATGCGTTTAAAAGCCACTGAGCTTTGCCACTCTATTGCCGCCTGGTTTCGCGATCGCGGACATCACGTTTTACTGCTGGTGGATTCGTTAACCCGTTATGCCATGGCGCAGCGCGAGATTGCGTTGTCACTGGGTGAACCTCCGGCGACGAAAGGCTATCCACCGTCGGCGTTCGGCATGATCCCAAAGCTTGTGGAAAGCGCTGGCAACAGTGAAAGCGAAGGGTCAATGACCGCCATTTATACGGTGCTGGCGGAAGGAGACGATCAGCAGGATCCGATCGTCGACTGCGCGCGTGCGGTGCTGGACGGGCATATCGTTCTGACCCGTAAGCTGGCGGAGGCCGGGCATTATCCGGCTATTGATATCGGGCAGTCGATCAGTCGATGCATGACCCAGGTAACGCCCTATGCGCACCAGCAGTCGGCCCGCCAGCTCAAACAGAATTATGCCACCTATATGGAAATTAAGCCGCTGATCCCCTTGGGCGGATATGTTGCTGGAGCCGATCCCGGCGTGGATAAGGCCGTCAAAGTGTTCCCCGCCATTGAGCGTTTTCTGCGCCAGGAAGTCAGTGAACCGGCCTCTCTGGAGCTGGTGCAAAGCCGCTTACAGGCCCTTTTTCCGCAGGCACAGAAAACGGAAGGTAAATAATCATGCGGCAAATTATCGATACCCTGGCGCAACTGCAGCGCCTGCGGGATAAATCAGTCAAAGACATGACGGTACAGCTGGCTAAACAGCAACAAGTTTGCATCGGTTTTGAGAATAACATCAAAGCGTTGGGCTACCTGATTCAAAAAACCGGCACTGGTGTGGAGGCACCTTGCGTTGAATCACTCAAAAATGTGACCGGATACAAAGGCACGCTGCGTACCGTTATTGCCTGGCAAGAGCAGGAGAAAACGCTGGCTAAAATCAAAGAACAGCGTATTCAGAAAAACCTGGTGTCTGCGGCCTGTGAGGAGAAAATTGTCGCCATGACGCTCGATGATAAGCGCGATGCGTTGAGCAATGAGGCACTGGTTAAAGAGCAAAAAGCCGTAGATGAAATTGCCGCACAATGCTGGCTAAGACAGAAGACGCTGGGAGTGGTATGAAAACGATCATTACTTTCGGCACGTTTGATGTTTTTCATATCGGGCATCTGCGTATTCTGCAACGTGCCGGACAGTTGGGGGAGCGACTGATCGTCGGTATCTCTTCAGATGCGCTAAATATGCAGAAAAAAGGCCGGATGCCGGTTTACAGCCAAAGCGATCGCATGGGGATTGTTGCCGGGCTGAAATGTGTGGACAGCGTGTTTCTCGAAGAGTCGCTGGAGAAAAAAGCGGACTATATTCGTCAGTTTAACGCCGATACGCTGGTGATGGGCGATGACTGGGCAGGGCGCTTTGATAGTTTGTCGTACCTGTGCGAAGTGGTCTATTTTCCCAGAACGCCATCGATATCCACCACCTCGATTATTGAGGTCGTCAAAACTATTAATTTGTAGAGGATAGAGAGGATGGTACAAGAACAGGACCAAAATGGTAACACCATATATTACCGTGGCCTACTTAAGCATCGTGTAAATGTGCAGTTCGTAGGTAATAACAATACCTTGTTGATTCATAATGAAGCCAAAGAACTAAGTGGAACTGTCAAATTTTATGGTGATTTTGGGCATTTCTCCCTTGGGTCGATGTCTTCTTTTCGTGGGCATGTAATTATTGGTGATAAATGTAAGGTCATTATTGGTAACAAAACAACAGTCACCAAAAATTGTTTTATTAATACAGCAGAGGAAACAGATGTCATCATTGGTGATGACTGTATGATTGCTTCAGATACAATATTAAGAACCCATGACTCACATCCCATCTTTGATGTTTTTACACAGGGCAGAATAAATTTTGCACAATCAATTGTTATTGGTAACCATGTTTGGTTAGGTGATCAAGTTATCGTGCTGGGCGGGGCCAGGATTGAAGATGGCAGTATTATAGGTATTAGAGGTTTAGTCACAGGAATAATTACTAATAATAGCATTGCTGCGGGAGTTCCCGCCCGTGTAATAAGAAAAAATATCGCCTGGGAGAGACCTAATCTCAATAAAACAAAATTGAATGTATTATATGATGCCAGTGAGGTTGAATGTAGTAATTATTGGGATGAAACTAAATAGTAATATTGCTTGTTTTAATTTTTAGACTGGGGATGGTTATGGTTCAGAAAGTGTTTCTTATTAATGATACCGAAGATGTATATCACTGGGGATGTAATGGGACCTCGCTTCAAATAAAAGAACAATTAACTCGCATGGGTGTGGAGAGTATTTTTACTTTGCCCGTGTATACAATTCCACTGTTGCCTGATATCCCAAAAACAGTAAGTGATATTGGTACCCGTGAAGATTTCATTCAGTGCCTTAGGCCTATCGCAAATGCTATGAATGCCAGTGACTTCATTGTAGTAAATGGTGAAGGCACAATACATGATTTTAAGCCGGGAGTCAGAGCATTACTTTTTTTGATTATCGCTGCAAAAAGATTCTTTAACAAGAGAGTTTATCTAATTAATCACTCTTGTTATCCTAATTCTACAGATGAAAATATCCTCAACTATTATAAAGAGGCGTATCGTTCCTGCGAATTTATTGCGGCCAGAGAAAGCCTGTCTTGTTTAATTATTAGAATGGTATTAGGTGTTCCTTGTAACGAGTCCTTCGATAGCTTACCGCTGACAATCAGAAAAATTCAGAACACTATCCCTGAACAGTTAATCACCGATGATTACGTTTGCATCTCTGGTGCGGTTAATTATAATTTATTAAAGACCGACTTTATCGTTGCGAAAATAAAGGAGAATTATCCAAAACATAAAATTGTATATTTAACTGGTTCGAAAAAAGAAGGGATACACAAGAAAGAACAAGTAGTTATAAATCACTATTTGGCAAAATTCCCTGAGATAGTGGTCTTTGATGCTAAAACACTTGAGGATTGGCTGTCTATTATCAAACACTGCGCGGTACTGATTTCTGGACGATATCACTACACGATTGCTGGTGCATGTTTTGGTACGCCGATGGTTTATTTTTCGTCTAATACTCCTAAAATTGAAGCCATTGCTTATGATAATGGTCTTCCTCCTGTTGTCGCCACCCAGGAAGAGTACAACGAACGACTGGATTCGTTACATAAAATACATTGGCATAGTAAATTAGATTTATTATGTAAAAAAGCAGAAGAAAACTATAACTGGCCAGATATTAAATCCTGAAAGATTCTCGATAGCGTCCCTAAAATACACCAGGTATACTATAGGGACCTGTTTCGGCAGCAACGGTTTTACTCGTCAAGCCACCCACTAACGAGTTTTTTCTTGATGACTTTGGCGTTGATAAGCCGATTAAGTATCGGATTCTTTAACGATTCGGTTGTTGTATCCGCATCTCCTATAATATGCCGGAATGTATCTGGTGGCATCGTGAATATCAGTGTGCTGAAATTACAGATAATGGCTGGTGGCGCCAGGCCTATCATCGGCAAAATTTCAAATGGAATGTGATTGGGTAAAGTATAAATATTGTCGCTGACAAATGCGGAAACTATTTTCGCTCTATTCTCTGGGGCGTTAATTGGATGAGCTTTGAAAATAATCTTATCAGTTGATCTGATGATTCCTGCCGCTCTCATCTTATGAATTTTTTGGACTTGCTTTTCTGTAATAGCATCATCTTTTTGGCGATTAAAATATCCTGCTCCCATATACAATAAACTATTTTCTTGTTTAATTTCTCTTTTTATTTCATTGATAGCAGTGTTTGTTAAGTTTAACAACGATAGGCAAAATGCTAGATTTCTGGGGTTGAAGGTTTTGATATCCGCAGTTTTTAATACGATGGTGTTTCTTTGTATATGTTTTTGAAAAGGGGAGAAGGATGATGCTTTCCAATCCATTAGATGATAGGTTACATCAAAAAAATGATGCCATAGGTAATTCATTAACAATGGCCAGGATTCTCTAAGATAACTAGCGAAAGGGTTGGTTTCATCTTGTAGAATAGTCTTTAAATAATTAATATGGATGCCACTTACTTCAGGGAAAATGTCATAATTTATTTTATCTAGCTCATATCGCTCACCAATACTTCTGATACCGTCATCATATAAATGTATTCGTATTTGTTCTCTTTTTATTACTTTAGATATAAATGCTATGATTGGGTAAAGCTCAACATTGGTAAATACAATATTTGAGTGAATTTCAACCGTGTCAGGATGACTTTTTTTAATTACGCTGATGATTTTTGATATAAAATCTGGGGTGACAGCGTATTTTTGCTTGAGGTAATAAGCATTAGTACCTTTTAGCTGGAATGGGGTTAACTCATTTCTATACCAACATATTATTTTGAGAATGCTTGTATCATATGCACAGTCGGCAAAGTCTAACATCTGAGGGATGACGGGAACTGAACCTGATGAAAGATAGATCTTTAAAATACTCACAATGTTAATCCTATTTATTTTTATAAAGCGTATTTTTATTTTCTAACATGTTATGTCTTTTAAAATATCTATAATTAAAGTCTCAATTTGTCGGCAGGCATTAGCACTGTCATTTGGAAATAACTTTGAAACAGCTAGCTCTCTGTCTGCAACTTTGTCATCCTTAAATAATGCATTATGCAACACACGGGTAATATTATCTTCAGTAAAGATATAGCGGAATTTATTGTTTGTTGGCAATAGCGCATAATTAGGTTCAAAATTAGCATGTTCACCTGGCGCAATGTCCAGCGTTAAGACTGGTTTTTTAGTTAACAGAAAATCAAACATGATAGATGAATAGTCCGTTATCAACGCATCAAAACGATTTAAAAAAGGATAGACATCGGTATCTGCATCGATAAAGTAAAAATTATTAATTTTTAACGCGTTGCTATCAAAATTGACCGCACGGTATGGGTGTGTTTTTATAAACACATCTATATTATTTTTACTTGTATACAGTAAAATCTGTGTAAGCATTTCTTTGCTTAAAATCGCGGTGTTATCGAATCGTTGCCAGGTTGGAGCAATAAAAACCTTCTTCCTTTTGCTGGCAAGACTTTTCATTGTTCGGGTGTCTATTTTTGACCCCAATAGCTCAAGCGGCGTGACATTACGCAGTAACACCTCATTCCGGGGATAGGATGCGTTGATAATATTATCGCAACCAAATACTTCTCTCCAGTAAGGATTTAAAATCGCTGCGGTACTTAATACGTAATCCGTGCGGGATGCCCATGCCAGAGATGTGCTAAAACCAAGGTCTGTCATACTGAAATAGGGGGTTAATTGTAATAATAGATTTTTAACCGAGATGCCGTGCCATAATTGAATATGTTTTGCCCCCTCCAGACATGCAAAGTATGACCAGTTTCTATGTAAACTATGATGCGGGTTAACGCAGAAAATAGCTATTTGGGCCTCTAATAAAAAATTTATAGTTTCATCATTGTTTTTACCTAACAGATGCACAGGCAGATGATGCTTTTGCAACATGTCATAAACTGCTTCGTTCCATGTACACCATATACATTCTAATTGGGGGTTCTTCACCATATGCAGATATAAGTATTTAGTATTATCAGCAAAGGCATCACGATCAAAGAACAGAATTCTTTTTTTATTTTTGGTCTTTTTAAGTGACGTCTGCGCCAGTACCTGACAAAGACGATGATCGACAGCAGGGTAATTATTGATTGTCATGTTGACATTCCCTTTGATAACGTTGAATTAAAGCTCAACTAAATAGCTTTTTCTGCAGACTGTGCAGTAACGTATTGCTCTGTTGTTGGGGTGACGCATCGATGAGCTTTACGATCTCCTGAGCCGCCCGCTTTCCTGCCTGCCCATCCATAAACGCATCGCAATAATGGTGGCGAATCTCCTCCAATGGTGCTTCCAGCGCAGCCCAGTCAAATGCGGATGACAGTGCGTGGCGCAACGTCTGTATATCCTGTGCCACCGGGAGAACATCGCGAATACGTTGATCAGCGCTGTCAGGAGTAGAGAAACTCTGTTGGCCATCCAGCAACAAGGGCATCTCTGACCAGCTCAGTAAAATGACGCGTTTATTCATATGAATGGCGTCAAAAATAAAGCCGCTGCTGTCTGTCAGGACGTAATCCGCCTGCGCAATAAGCGCCAGCAGATGTTGTGGATCATCAATTCGGTGTTTTAAATAGCGCTGCGCCAGCGCCAGAGAGGCGGCTTCTTCCGGTCTGTGCAGGGTGCCATGATGGAGTTTGGTGACGACATTGTATTCATGACTTAACCGGCTGAGCTGTTCCGCCCAGTGGGGGAGAGAGCTTAGCGCGCCATAGGTTGGCGCATACAGGATGGTCTGCTTTTTCGCATTCAGCTTCAGGCTTTTTGGCAGCGCAGTATCGTAAGTGTGATTATGCCACTCATCGAAACGGGGATTGCCCACCACTTTGGCGTTGCCACCGATATCAAGCGCGTGCTGGCTATAGTGGCTGTAACACAGAATGCGGTGATAAAAGGTGTTCCACCAGGCATGATTCCACTCTTCTTTCGCCAGGCCATACAGTGTACGGACATGGGTATCCGCCAGCCCGTTCAGCAACGGCGTGTAGTAAGGGCTGACCAGGCATCGGAAGCGCTGACGGTTCTCAATGACCACAGAAAGACGCGTACCGCCGAGCGCAGGGTCGTTGATGGCTTTAATCGTTGCGGTCATCTCATCCAGAAACGATTTAGATATTTTGTCACTGACCAGCAGCGAGCAGGTATGGCCCATCGCTTGCAGTTCAGTAATGATAGGGCGGTAGACAGCGTAATGCAGCGAGGTTTCCATATAGAAGCCAATGGCATCTATCTGCGTGGAGGCCGTAGGGAACGGGTTGCTTACCAGCGCGTTGACGGTTGCGGGTTGCTTATTGATTTTGTTGAAGTAGTAACCGATGTTATCGGTTTCTGTTTTCTCAATATCGCTGTATCCCGCGCGCTGATAGCAAATGCTCGGATAACAAGAGAGCCATTTCCCTTCACGCAGCAGCGGCTGCCACTGCCCTTCGAGCGTATCTGAGAGGTCATGCTCCATCTGCTGACCCAGCGTCGGGTAATAGCTGCTGTTGACCAGATAGGCGCAAACCTTATTGCAGTCGCGGGCATGGATCATGCCATTGAGGCTTTTGAGTTCGCGGCCTTGTTTAATTTCTCCGCCGAGGATAACCACTTCCCAAGGAAAATTAGACAGCGCGTTCAGAAGCGAATTGAGTACCCGGATATGCTTTTCCTGCTTCAGGATCACGCAGTCGTCTTCAAGTAGCAGGTAGTTTTTCCAGCCGTTACGCTGTGCCAGTTGCAGCGCCTGCAGATGGGACTGACGGCGACCTGCCTGGCCGTTAGCGGCAACGGATGCTGCAAGGCGGGTGATCTTTTGCGCCGGGAAATTGAGAAACGCCAGCTCTTGCTGGATGTGTGCTAAACGATCCGGACGTGAGTCCAGATTCACGATCACCACCTGATCGATGTAATCCCACTGGATCGGCTGATGATGGGTGGCGTTATGCAGGCTTTGATACCAGTTTTTCAGCATCGGGTCGGTAATCGCCTGTGCCAGCGAGGTTTCCAGCGGCTCGCTGCTGCCCAGCACAAAGTCTTTATCGAACGTATTTTGACTGTGCGAGATACAAATAATGGTGCGCTCGCCTGGCAATTGCAGCGGGTTCGCGGTGAATTGATTCGTGAATCCCTCCTCTTCACCTAAGTTACATTCATCATCGTAACGGTGCTTTTTTAAATAATTGCGGTGGTAGCAAAAGGTGCCGTTGAGAATGTTTTGCGGGCCAAAGCTGCGGCTTTTGAATAAACGGTTGATATGGCTATACCAGATGGGGATCTGATCGGAACCCGAGATCAACGCCCGGTGGCGCTGCATCATGTCGATGGTGTAGGAGATCTTATCCGCCGGATAATAATCATCGTCATCCATACAAAGAATATATTCACCTAACGCCAGCGCATTGAGCATGTTGCGCTTTTTTCCCAGCGGCAGTTTTTGCGCATGGTAGATATAACGAATATTAAATTTCTCCGGGTGATTCTGGGTCAGCCTGTCAATGATTGACTGATGGCTTTGCGGGGAATCATCCAGGATCACCAGCTCCCGGCGATCGGCAGGGTAGTCTTGATAGCGGAACATATACAGCAAATAGGGTAAGAAAGCGCCTCGGTTCCACGTGGGTGTAATGACGCTGACAAACGGTTTTTCGCGGCCAGTGTCGAGCGTTTTAACGATGCCGGTCAGGGCGGAACGTACTTTGGAGGATTCAGACATGGTGATGTGTATTCGCGATTCGAAAAAGGACCGGGCATTAACCCGGCCAACAGGCGCTAACGTGTAATCAGGGAGAATGCCGAGAGCAGAGGCTCTCCCGGCAGCATATCCAGAATATGCTGACGCAACGGGTGGGCATTCTCGCTGTTGCGCCACGCTTCAAACAGCGCGAAAAGGGCGTAGATTTCGTCATGGCTCAGCGTGGAATCATCCATTGTCCACAGGCAAAATAGTGTGCGAATCATAAAGACGTCAGTCACCAGCCAGAAGAAGCGCTGCAGCGCGCTTTCACTCTCGTGCTGTGGGAATGTATCGTGATACAGGCGATAAATCAGATAGTTACTGAATATCCATGCGTCCTGGGCAAAGTAGCGCTCATAAGTATTTACCCACTGAGCCTGCAACTGCTGCTGAAGCATCGCCTCACTGTTTGCATCCTGGAGCATCAGCAGACTGACCTGCAGAGGTAAGGTCAGCTTGCGCGTGCTTTCCGGCAACAGATCCCAATTGAACTCACAACTGCCCATTTGAGTGATCAATTCTCGCTGCAACTGGGGCAGGCTGGGCAGTTGCGCGAACTGCTCCTGCAGTTTTCCGCTTTGCGCATGGGCGGCCAGAACCTGGGGCAGCGAGGCCAGTTTTTCAAGTGTAGAGTCGCTGTCGCCAGGACATTTTTCGGAAAAAGAGAGCATGATGCCCAACGCATACAGGCGCAGTTCCGGCGACAAACCGGGGAGCGTGATGGTATTCAGGGCAGATTGATTCAGTACCTGATCGCGTGGAGATAACGCCGGGCTGTCCGCATCGGCTGCACATTGCGAAGTATGCAGCGCAAAGGCGTTGGGGTCGCCTAATGCCGCCTGACAGCTGGCTGGATCGGTTAATACCAGACTCTGACGTACTTCCGTTTTCCAGCGCATTTCGGCCAGTAAAGCGGAATCCGGATGGTGGGATAAAAACAACCGGACAAAGTCAGGTTCATAACAATCAATCATACTCATAATGTGTTCTCAGCAATCCCTAAATTCAAAATCTGGCTATCACATTGCAATATCTATGCCTGGATTTTTATTGTATTTATATCAATTGGTTAGATTGAGCGCGGAAAGTCGGTTTCCGCGTCAGGGAAGGAAGGTTTAGCGCTGGTAAATGAAATCCGGCTCGGTGCCTAAAAAAGCCTGAATAAACTCATACTGGCGGATCAGCAGATCGCCGTTTTTTTCGTTGTACGCCTTGCAGCGTTTCGCTTTTTGCTCAAGGCTCTGCCACCAGCTCTCTGCGGCATTTTTCTGTACGTCAGGCAACCAGCTAAATACCTGTTCCATCCCTGCACGATCGACGCTTACGCCCAGCAATTGCAGGATTGAGCGGCGCTGCTGGCTGCTGTTTTGTAACTGTTCATAATGCTGTTGAATCGTGTCATTGACCGCCAACAGCTCTTCACTGGCGCGACGGATCATGCACAGACGTTGTTGTTCCAACTGGTGTCTGAGCGCGTCATATCGCGTCCCGTCTTCCCGGATACCCTGAAGCAGCGTTTTCACCTGCTGTAGCCTGGTACTCACAATTAAGGCCTCTTATTTCTGGAAAAAACTGAGCATGTCGCTCGCCAGTTGCTGGGTATCAACCTGCATGTCGCCTGCGGCCAGCATGGCCTGCATTTGCGCCACTTTGTCGTAATCAACGTCGCTTTGCGGATCGCTGTTCAGCGTTTGCTGCGCCGTTTGCAATCCCGCCTGAGTAATATCGTCGGCAGAAAGCGTCGCGGCGCTGGAGGTCGTGGTCTGCGCGTAGCTCTTGTCTGAACACGTCTGCCCGGTTGTTGATGCAGGGCGATTGCCTGGCAGAGTTGGGGTAATTTTCATAGCAACCTCGTACATATTTCGTTGGGTTGGTTATCTGTTATTGGCTAAAAGCGACGGTAATAGCGGAAAACTTTAATCCCATCACAAAAAATCCCTTCACTGCTCGGCCGTCAGCGTGGTGACCACGCCGATATCGTCCACCATCCCGCTAATGATCCGCTGGCTGCTGCTATTGCGAATTTTTATCACATCCCCTTTGCGACCGTTCTTCAACGCCACGCCCGGCATCGAGGCGGTAATTCCGGCCGTATGGGAGACGATCATCACCGGTTGGTCGCGTTTGACCAGCATCGGTTGAACCAGCTCGCTCCGGGTAATCGGTTTACCCGGTTGCAGGGCGCGCTTGCTGGTGAGACCAATCGCCTCATCCATATTTGTCATTAACCCTTCCCGCTGGCTGCTGATATTGAATTTTTTAAGCTGCAGGTCGTTGGCCGTAATTACCGTATCCCGGGCAATCAATGACTTTGGCATCACTACCGGCACCGACACGTCGGGACGTACCGCAACGTTAAATTGCCAGCCCGCGCTGCCCGGACAACTCACCACAAAGTTCATTCGCGTCAGGGCCATTCCTGGGGATGTGCTGGAGGTTACCTGGGGCGCTATTGGACATCGCGCGCGGGTGCTCACCGTTGAGGGAATATAGATGTTGAACGTGTAGCGATAGTCCTGCCACTGCTGTTTGTTCGCCAGCGTGTCAATTTCATGCGCGGCGGCCGTCATGACCCGCGCGTTGATCTGTTCCCGGGCGCTGTGCTGAACGGGATGGACGGCGGCATGCGCGGGTAAGACACAGCATAAAGCCAGGACTATTTCAGCGGCAAAAAAGAGGAAGGAAGGTTTCCCTCTGTGGGTAGTGAGTTTCATAAAGTCATTTCTCATCAATCACTTAAAAGTTGGCATACATATTGCTAATAACAGCGATATCTACGCAGGAGTGATGCAAGAAATGGGGATCAGTTTTCAGCAGGCATTGGGTGTACATCCGCAGGCAGTGAAGTTACGTCTTGAGAGGACCGAGCTACTGACTGCGAATCTGGCAAACGTCGATACACCAAATTTCAAAGCTAAAGATATTGATTTTGCCGCTGAGATGCAACGGGCAAGCCGCACAAATGCACTGCCCGAGGTTGACGTGAAATACCGTGTGCCGATGCAGCCCTCAGAGGATGGCAATACCGTAGAGCTGAATACCGAGCAGGCCCGGTTTTCGCAAAATAGTATGGATTATCAAAGCAGTCTGACCTTTTTGAACCTGCAACTTAGCGGTATCAAAGAGGCCATCGAAGGGAAATAACCATGTCGTTTACTGATATTTACCAGATTTCCGGCTCGGCGATGACGGCGCAAACCATCCGTCTGAATACCGTCGCCAGCAACATGGCGAATGCGGAATCTCCCGCCAGCAGCGAGGCGCAGGCCTATAAGGCGCGCAGCCCGGTTTTTGCCGCGGTTTACAACAATAGTTTGATAGGTGGGCATAACCGCCATGCCATTGATGGTGCCAGCGTACAGGTACAGGACGTCATGCAAAGCGGCGGGGCGGTGAAGCGTTATGAGCCACACCACCCGATGGCGGACCAGAACGGTTTCGTCTGGTATCCGGATGTCAATGTGGTCGAGCAAATGGCCGACATGATGTCCGCCTCACGTGATTTTGAAACCGACGTTGATGTGCTGAATAACGTGAAAAGTATGCAGCAAAGCTTACTCAAACTGGGAGAAGTGTAATGAATACTCTGGCTTTGTATGCCCAATCTCAGGCGCAGGCTCCTTCTTCGGAGAATACGGCGGTGGCTGAAAATAACGTCGGCGCCACGGCGCAAAGCAGCAATCTGGGAGACAGCAGTTCTTCCTCTACGTCGTCAACAACGAATACCAGCGGGACAAGCGGTACTCCAACCACCACAACGTCCACCGAAACGTCCGCGGTTGATACGTTTTTGACGCTGTTCGTGGCTGAAATTGAAAACCAGGACCCGACCGATCCAACCGATCCTACGGCCTATATCGATCAGCTCGCCTCCATGGCGCAGGTGGCGATGATGGAAGAGATGAGCGTCCAGGCGAACACGAATGCCGTACTGATGAGCAACATTCAGGTGATGGCGCTGGGGAATATGGTCGGCGACGACATCATGGTGCAAACCACCTCGCTGGATATCAAAGACAACAGCAAAGAGATCCAGGGACGCGTCACGCTGGATGACAGCTGTACCGATGTGGATCTGCACTTTACCGATGAAGCCGGTGATGACTACACCGTATCGCTGATCCCGGAAGGTGACACTTCCGTCGGGCCAGGCCAGGTTGATTTCGACATCAATCCTGCGGATTACGGCATCCCGCCGGGGGATTACAGCGTATCCGTGGTGACCAATACCGGGGAAGAGGAAGTACCGATTGAGGTGAGCGGGGAGGTTAAGGATGTGCGTATTCCGCTTGATGGCAGCACGCCGGTGCTCAACGTTGACGGCGTTGGCGAAGTGCCTTTCACCATGATCACCCAGTTTGGCGTACCGGACAGCACTGATGACACTACGCCGCCTGACACTGACGGCGGCGATAACGCCGACAGTAATACCGTCATCTGATCTCGTTTACATTACAGGAAGAAACAATGAGTTATGAAATTGCAGCGACGGGACTGAACGCCGTCAACGAACAGCTTGATGGCATCAGTAACAACATCGCAAACTCCGGTACGGTCGGGTATAAATCGATGACCACCCAGTTCTCCGCCATGTATGCCGGAACGCAGGCGATGGGCGTGAGCGTGGCGGGTTCGGCACAAAGCATCTCCACCGGCGGCTCTATGGTCTCCACCGGTAATGCGCTGGATCTGGCGATCAACGACGATGGTTTTTTTGTTATGTGCGACAGCGCCGGGAATATCTCCTATACCCGCGCGGGTTCCTTCGTGACGGACAAAAACGGCTATATCGTCAATGCGTCCGGCGATTATCTGCAGGGCTATCCGGTTGATGACAGCGGCACGCTGCAAACCGGTACCGTGACCGATATCCAGATTAAAACCGGCAACATCCCGGCGCAGGCCACAGACAGCATGACCTTCACGGCAAACTTTGACGCCAGTGATGAAACGATCGATCGCTCAAGCGTGCCGTTTGATGCCAACAACAGCGATACTTATACCGACAGCTACACCACTACCGTGTATGACTCGCTGGGTAATGAGCACTCGGTTAGCCAGTACTTTACTAAAACGGCGGATAACACTTGGGAAGTGCAGTACACCTTTGATGGTGAAGCGCAGACCGGTGTACCTGCAACCACGCTAACCTTCGATCCGAATACCGGCAAGCTAACCTCTCCGACAACGCCGCAAACCATCACCTTTACCACCGATGAAGCTGCGCCGATCTCAATGACCGTCGATTACACCAACTGTACTCAGTACGGTTCTGACTTCTCTGTTACCACCAATTCCGCGACCGGATACGCATCGGCAACGCAAAACGGCGTGCAGGTGGATGACGACGGTAAAGTGTACGCCACCTACAGTAACGGCGAGCGCATGCTGCAGGGCCAGGTTGTACTCGCCACCTTCCCGAATGAGAACGGACTGGAAGCGGTGAGCGGTACAGCCTGGGTGCAGACGGGCGAATCCGGTACGCCGCTGATTGGCGTCCCTGGCTCCGGCTCCTGCGGCACACTCTCCTCCGGCATGCTCGAAAGCTCCAACGTGGATATCACCAACGAGCTGGTCAATCTGATGACCGCCCAGCGTAACTACCAGGCGAACACCAAGGTAATTTCCACCAGTACGCAGTTGGATCAGGCTCTCTTCCAGGCGATGTAAGGCTAAGAAATGGATCGGTTGATTTATACCGCGCTAAGTGGCGCCACCCAGACGTTGCTGGAGCAGCAAATTAGCGCCAACAACCTCGCCAACGTCAACACCAATGGTTTTCGCGCGGATATGGCGATGGCGAGTAATGACAAAGTGAAGGGCGGAGGGTTCGGTACGCGTTTTATGGCGAAGGAAAGTCCCAGCGGCGTCAATGACAGCACCGGCGTGGCGGAAAAAACGGAGCGCCCGCTGGACGTCGCCATTCAGGGAACCGGCTATATCGCCGTGCAGGATAAAGCCGGAAACGAGGTCTATACCCGCAATGGCAATATTCAGCAGGACGATCAGGGGCAACTGACCATCGACGGTAACCTGGTGCTCGGGGATAACGGCCCGATTATTTTGCCGCCCAACGCGATTGCCTCTTTCGGCAGCGACGGCACGCTCTCGGTTACGCCTGACGACGGTGATGTTACCGCCACAATGGATATCGATCGCCTGAAGCTGGTGGATATTCCGGTCGCCAATCTGGCGAAAAACAGCGAGGGCATGTTGGTGACGGCAGATGGCGTACCGGCCCAGCGTGATGAAAACATCAAAGTGAGCGGCGGCTTTCTGGAAGGCAGTAACGTGTCTGCGGTAAGCGAAATGATGTCGTCCATTGCGATGAACCGCCAGTTTGAAGCGCAAATCAAGATGATGAAAACCGCTGAAGATCTCAGCGATTCCGGCAACAGGCTGCTACGCGGATCCTGAGTCGCCGCCTTTAATCAGGGATAAAGTTTTATGAACGCAGCGTTATGGATCAGTAAAACCGGCCTGTCGGCGCAGGATGCTGAGATGAGTGCGATTGCCAACAACATCGCCAACGTCAACACCACGGGCTTTAAGCGTGACCGCGTGATGTTCCAGGATCTGTTTTATCAGACTCAGGAAGCGCCGGGCGCCATGCTCGATCAAAACAACATCATGCCGACCGGAATGCAGTTTGGTAGCGGTGTGCGCATCGTGGGAACCCAAAAAACCTTCACTGAAGGGAATGTGGAAACCACCGACAATGCGATGAACGTGGCCATCATGGGGCAGGGGTTCTGGCAGGTGCAAAAGGCCAACGGGGATATTGCGTATACCCGTGATGGCAATATGCAGATTAACGCCGACGGCGTGCTAACCAACGCCCAGGGGTTGCCGCTGCAACCGGAAATTGATGTTCCCCCAGGCGCAACCAACGTGGCATTTGGTGAAGACGGCACCGTGACGGCGATCCTGCCCGGCGACAGCGATCCGACCGAACTGGGACAACTGACGTTAGTGAATTTCGCCAACCCGGCGGGGCTTTCAGCCGAAGGCGACAACCTGTATCTGGAAACGTCAGCCAGCGGTCAACCGACGGAAGGTATTCCGGGGGAAGATGGTCTGGGCACCTTGCAGGACAGCGCGCTGGAAGGCTCGAACGTAGATATTGTCAACGAAATGGTGGCGATGATTAACGTGCAGCGCGCCTATGAGATGAACGCCAAAATGGTCTCTGCGGCAGACGATATGCTGCAGTTTATTAGTCAGACGCTGTAATTCAAGAATGTGAAATGCCGGATAGCGGCTTCGCCTTATCCGGCAACGTTAAAGTAAACAGGCAGAACGTGAAAAATTATCTCTGGCTGGTGGTACTGCTGCCTCTGTTAAGCGGGTGCGAATCGCAGGCCCTCCTGGTCAAAAAAAATGACGAATTCTTTGCTCCTCCCAAAACCGAGTCGCCGCCAACGGCGGCTGGCCGCGCGGGAGGGGTGTTTGAAACGGGTTACAAGTGGTCGCTGACGGCAGACCGCCGCGCTTATCGGGTGGGCGACATCCTGACCGTGATGCTGGAAGAATCCACTCAGTCGAGCAAGCAGGCGAAAACCAATTTCGGTAAGAACAATACCGTGGATATCGGCGCGCCGACCATCTTTGGTCATACCAAAGATAATCTGTCTGGTTCGGTTAGTGGTAACCGCGATTTCACTGGCACGGCAACCTCGCAGCAGCAAAACAGTTTGCGTGGCGAAATTACGGTGTCGGTGCACTCGGTACAGTCGAACGGCATTCTGGAAATTCGCGGTGAAAAATGGCTCACCCTCAACCAGGGCGATGAGTACATTCGCCTGAGCGGTCTGGTGCGTGCCGATGACATTCAGAACGACAACTCCGTCTCATCGCAGCGCATTGCCGATGCGCGTATTTCCTATGCGGGTCGTGGCGCATTGAGCGATGCCAATGCGGCAGGCTGGCTGACACGTTTGTTTAACCATCCACTCTTCCCGATCTAATGCAGGATTTTAATATGCAACACATAAGCGGGCGCTGGATGAAGGCGTTGAACGGCATCGTTATTGCCCTGAGTATGGTGCTGCCCGGCACCACGCAGGCGCAATCTCTGGAGTCTCTGGTCAACGTCCAGGGGGTCAGGGAAAACCAACTTGTTGGTTACAGCCTGGTGGTGGGGCTGGACGGAACCGGGGATAAAAACCAGGTCAAATTCACGAACCAAACCATTACCAACATGCTACGCCAGTTCGGGGTACAACTACCGAGTAAAATCGATCCCAAGGTGAAAAACGTCGCGGCGGTAGCGGTCAGCGCGATGCTGCCGCCAATGTACTCACGTGGGCAGACCATTGACGTTACGGTCTCGTCGATTGGCGATGCCAAAAGTCTGCGCGGCGGTACGTTATTGCTCACCCAGCTACACGGCGCAGATGGGGAGGTTTATGCCCTCGCACAAGGGAGCGTGGTGGTGGGCGGGATGAACGCGACCGGGGCGAGCGGCTCCAGCGTGACCGTGAATACCCCCACCGCCGGACTGATACCGAATGGCGCGTCGGTCGAACGTGAAATTCCCAGCGACTTCCAGATGGGGGACACCATTACGCTCAATCTGAAACGTCCCTCCTTTAAAGATGCCAATAACATTGCAGCGGCGATCAACGCCTCGTTTGGCGGTATTGCTACGGCACAAAGCTCGACCAACGTCAGCGTCCGCGCGCCAACCAGCCCAGGGGCGCGGGTTGCCTTTATGTCTCAGTTAGATGACGTCCAGGTTCAGGCAGAAAAAGTACGCGCCCGCGTGGTATTTAACTCGCGTACCGGCACGGTGGTGATGGGGGATGGCATTGCCCTGCACGCGGCGGCGGTATCGCATGGCAGCCTGACGGTTTCCATCAATGAAAGCAGCAACGTCAGCCAGCCGAATGCTTTTGCCGGCGGTCGTACGGCGGTGATGCCGCAGAGCAATATTTCGGTGAATCACGCCCGACCGGGGATGATTACGCTGCCTGAATCCAGCAGTCTGAAAACGTTGGTTAATGCGCTCAACAGCCTGGGGGCCACGCCGGACGACATTATGTCCATTTTACAGGCCCTGCATGAAGCCGGGGCGCTGGATGCCGATCTGGAGGTCATTTAATGGCTGACATCAAAGTGAATCATAGCGGGGGCATTGACGGCAGCGATGCGTTAATGGGCCCGAAAATTAAAGATAACGATTTGCAGAAAGCCGCCCAACAGTTTGAAGCCATTTTCTTACGCAACATGCTGAAAGAAATGCGTAAAACCAATGAAATCTTCGATTCCAAAGATAACCCGTTTAACAGCGACTCGGGGCGCATGATGCAGGGGTTTTACGACGATCAGTTATGCAACAGCCTGGCCCAGCAACACGGCATTGGGATTGCGGCGATGATCGTTAAACAGCTCTCCCCGCATCACAAAGGATAAAGGTTGCGCGGCGGCTTAAGAACTGAGGTTTTTTCGCCGCTTTTACTCGGCAAGGTTGTTAACGACAGACCGGGGAACTGACCGGCGAGGATTCTTTGATGGACATGATTAACATTGGCTACAGCGGCGCATCGACTGCGCAGGTGGAGCTTAACGTAACGGCGCAAAACACGGCGAACGCCATGACCGACGGTTACACCCGGCAGGTGGCCGTCACCAGTACCATTGGCGCCAGCTCAGGATCGGCGAACAGCGCGGGTAACGGTGTGCAGGTGGACAGTATTCGCCGGGTATCCAACCAGTATCAGGTAAACCAGGTCTGGTATGCCGCCAGCGATTACGGCTATTACACCACCCAACAGACGTATTTAACTCAGTTGGAAACCGTGCTCAGCGACGATAACAGCAGCCTGAGCGGCGGGTTTGACAACTTTTTTGCCGCGCTAAACGAAGCCACCACCAGCCCGGATGATTCCGCTCTGCGTGAGCAGGTGATCAGCGAGTCCGGCGCGCTGGCGCTGCGCGTGGATAACACCCTCAATTACATCGATTCGCAAAGCAGTGAAATCGTTAGCCAGGAGCAGGCGATGGTGGCGCAGGTGAATACGCTTACCAGCGGTATTGCCAGCTACAACCAGCAGATCACTGAAGCCGAAGCCAACGGGGATAACGCGTCTGCGCTCTACGATGCCCGCGACCAGATGGTGGAAGAACTGAGCGGTATCATGGATGTTCAGGTCAATATTGATGATAACGGTAACTACAACGTCACGCTGCAAAACGGTCAGCCGTTGGTCAGTGGGCAAGAGAGTTCCACCATTGAGCTGGATACCAACGCCGATGGCACGCAGAGCATGTCGCTGACGTTCGCCGGAACCACGTCATCCATGAACACCGATACCGGCGGCTCGCTGGGCGCGCTGTTTGATTACCAGAATGAGGTACTGACGCCACTGACGGGGACGATTAACAGCATGGCAGAGCAGTTTGCCGATGCGGTTAACACCCAACTGGCACAGGGCTACGACCTGAACGGAAATCCCGGTGAGCCGCTGTTTATTTATGACGAAAACGCATCGGATGGTCCGCTGGAAGTGAACCCTGATATCACCGCCGATGAGCTGGCGTTTTCCAGTTCGCCGGATGAAAGTGGCAACAGCGATAACCTGCAGGCACTGATCAACCTCTCAACCGAACCGTTGGATATAGAGGGTCTTGGCAGCGTAACCGTGGGCGAAGCCTGCTCATCAATCATCAGTAACATCGGTATTTACAGCCAGCAAAACCAGACGGAAGCGCAAGCGGCGGCGAACGTCTACTCCGAAGCACAGAACCAGCAGAGCAGCGTCAGCGGCGTCAGCATGGATGAAGAAGCGGTGAACCTTATTACCTACCAGCAAATTTACGAGGCTAACCTCAAAGTTATCTCAACGGGCGCGGATATTTTCGACTCTGTGCTGGAAATGTGTAGTTAATCCGGAGGACTATTATCATGCGCGTGTCTACCCAACAATCCTATGTGTCCATGACGCAGAGTTTTAACGACCTTTCCAGCGATCTTTCCCACGTTGTCACGCAGATGGCGACAGGGAAAAGTATTCTGCTGCCGTCAGACGATCCTATCGCTGCGACACGAATCACCCAGCTTAACCGCCAGCAATCGGCGCTCGATCAGTATCAAACCAATATTGATTCCGCCTCGGCGGGGATGAGCCAGCAGGAGTCTATTCTGGATGGCGTCAATAACGATCTGTTAGCGATTCGCGACGATCTGCTGGAGGCCGCCAACGGCACCAATACCGCCGAGTCGTTATCCAGTCTGGGGCAGGATATTCAGTCGATGACCGAAGCGATGGTCTCGGCGCTGAATTATCAGGATGAAGATGGTCACTATGTGTTTGGCGGGACAGTGAACGATCAACCGCCCATTGTCGCGGTAGATGAGGACGGTGACGGGGTGACCGACAGTTATACCTATCAGGGTAACGACGATCACCGCCAGACCACGGTGTCCAATGGCGTCGAGGTTGATACCAATGTGGCGGTCAGCGATTTCTTCGGCGATAGCCTCGACGTTCTGAATACTCTGACGTCGCTGTCAAAAGAGTTACAGGATCCGTCAGTTGACCCTGCCGATCCACAGGTACAAAGCGATATTCAAAATGCCATTGATACGGTGGATGTAGCCTCTGACGCGCTCAACGCCTCTATCGCCACCATTGGTGAAACACAGAATACGATGACCATGCTGAGCGGTGCTCAGACGGATATCACTACCTCCAACGATCAGCTTATCAGTCAGTTGAGCGATCTGGATTATGGCCCAGCCTCCATTACTTTTACCGGTCTGGAAATGGCGATGCAAGCCACCTTAAAAACCTACTCCAAAGTGAGTGAGTTGAACCTTTTCAGTGTGATTTAACAGTGAGCAGTAGCTCAGGAATAGTATGCAGGTCGGTTTAAATACAACATCACTCTCCGGTAGCGGAGCGCTTAATCCTTCTGTGCAGCAGCATACCGTTGCGCAGAATGCCCCTGTCCGTCAAACGTTACCCGCAACGGCGAGTGATTACCCGGCCTCACCCCTTATTACCACTCGGCCTCAGCGCTACAGCGTGCAGCTTAACGATCAGCTCACCACGCTGCAGCAGGCTGACCACTACCTGGGTCAACTGGAGCAGCATTTGCTGGACTTTCGTCACGCCTCTCGCCGCGGCGGACAGGCGCTGCAGCAGAAGGGGGCTGAACTTACCCAGTGGCTGGAAAAACGGCCAACATTGTCCGGTAATGCGGTCGACAGGCAGCTGCGTCCGGTTTTACAGGGCGAGGCGCGCGTCACTTTTCACTCGCCTGAACTGGCGCAGATGCTGCAAAAAAATGCGATAAGTTCACGTATGTTCAGTGTGTCGGACGGGCGGCAAACGCAGCACTCTGCGGTGGTGGTGGGCGAGGACCTGGATCCCGGTCAGTACAAAATGATGATGAGCAACGCGCTGCGTCGTGTCGGTGTACAGGTGCACGATCAGCAGGGGGCGCTGAGCTTTTCCACGACGGAGAAGCAATGGCGGCAGATCCAACAAACCCTGAGCGTACGGGATGTTGACGCGAAGTCCCCGGCGTTTACTCCGCTAAAGATATTTGCCGATCCCTCTCGTTCAGAAGATCTTCTGCAACATATAGCGCAGGGCGGTTCCCGCACTCAGGATGGATTACAGCAGGCACTGGACGCAATTGGCGATCAGCGCGCGCAAATGGCCGCACAGCAGGAAAAGGCCCGGCAACTGATTGACGGTATGGCGCGTTTTCCGCAGGCGGAAAGTGCGGTTAAAGCATCTGAATCACTGGGTGGGGTACTGGATCATGCTAATCACAATTATCAGGTTTTAGCCCAGGCGGTCAACGGACAAGCCCGGCTTTCCAGCCAGACTGTCCGTAGCTTATTAAGTTAATTCTGCTGACAAGATGTTGTCGAAAAGGTAAATGCCGAGGGGTCTGTGATTAACAGGCCTCCTACATCCTGAGTGTAGAGCAAATTTTGCTGCGGGTTTAAATGAATCCACCACGTATGTAGGTTATGCTCAACAATAAATGCGCTGAAATTTGATAGGCGGAGATCGTTATTATCTGCTTGCGCATTGCTAAAATGAAGCTCGCCTTGTTTAGATGATTCTGCAGAACGATTAAGACAAGTGGCGATCTCGAATACTGAAGGAACCTGGTTATTATGTTCCAAAGGAATGAGTGTAAGGGCCGTATTCTTGTGCTGTGGACTCATAATAAGTTGGTAATGTGCATTCCTTCCGGCGTTAAGATCGTAATAGGCAATAACCGTATGCTCAATATGGGCATGAGCCATAAAACTAAAAAATAGAGAAAAAATGGTCAGGAGATACAAAGCGCAATTATTTGCATTTTGGCATTTCATTTAACATTTTCTCCACTTCTTTAATTAAAATACCATTCATTTCGTTATCTTTATTTAGCCAGTTATCAAAGCTTAGTGCTAACTGCCAGCTATCATTGCATTGATTGCTCATCACAATATCAAGTGCGAGTTTGTTCAATGAGATCCGATAATAAAGGGTCATCGAGGCACTATGTGCGATCAACAGTTGATTGATTTGCTCTATACCAGGAAGAATATGTTTTGAAACAAGCGATGACGATTTCTTATCCTCACCAGGATCGTAAAGTTGATAGACCGTAATACGGTTGGCATTTTCAAGCGTCTCTTTAACCAGCTGTGGCGTTTCTTCCGTTTTAGTGACCGATGGTGCTTTAAAATAAGAGATCAATGCAAACAGCGACAAAGCGACAACGATAACGGGTAAGGTAATCAGAACAGCCCGGTAAGGATGACGTCTGGTTGCAGGTGTTTTCTTGCTGACTTCATATAATGAACTGTTATTTAAAGATATTTTTTCTTTTGTTGTTGATGGCAGTTGCTCCTCAGACGCGAGGGTTTCAACACCCTCAGCATTCTCTTCGGCTACCTCACTGGCGCTGTCATCAGCCTTGTTTTCATTAGAATCAATGATTTCAGTTAGATAGCGTTTATTAAATAAATACCCTTTTTTTGGTATGGTCTTTATAATTTCTTGTTGTTTACCGTCATCATCAATCGCTACACGCAGGGCATGAACGGCTGTTGGCAGGCTATTTCCACCGACGATGCGATTCTTCCAGACTGTGGTCATTAAAAATGAGCGAGATAAAACAACGTCGGCATTTTTAGCTAATGTCTCTAACAGAATAAAATGGTATTCGCCCAGGCGACGTATCTCACCTGTTTCACAGTGGATTAACGCATTAAGCGAAGAATCCATCCGCCAATTGTTGACTATAATACTCATGCTTTTTTATACCCGCGCAAGATTTTTATATCCCTGGTATAGCACCGTTAAAAATCAAAGCATTAAAATTCTGGAAGAATTGAGATGTCTTCTGGCTGTGAAACAGCAGTCGAATCGGTATTGAGTGTTTTTTATGCTGCCCAAAAGAGGATTGGAAATGTAGCGAAAGTGTCTGAGACTCACAATATAAAAATACAGGGCATTTGCAACCAAATGTAAAATAAAGTTATAACCTGGTTCTTTTAAGAACTTCTCTCTAAGTATAATCTTATTATTATCATAAAGTTAACATGTCATGTGCGTAATCAATCAAGGCGTTATTAGATATTTCTAATAATCTTTTGATTAAATATTGATTGAGATCTTACTTATGTAGTGATTGTTTTGGTGAGAAGCACGGAAAGCTAAAATAGAGGTGAGAGACGTTTTATCTCTCGCATTAACGACGTTGTGCAGCGCATAAAAAATTTTTCTGTAGTGCTTTAAGTTTTCCAAAGATGTGGTCGTTTTTACAGAGTATCGAAACGAAAACGATTATTACCAAGGAGCAGTACCATGTTATCGATTAATACTAATACCGCATCAATGTCTGCAGTTAATGCTATCAACAAAAGCAACGCATCACTGTCTACGTCTATGGAACGTCTGGCGACAGGTAACCGCATTAACTCTTCTGCAGATGATGCTGCGGGCAAACAGATTGCCAGCCGCCTGACTGCGCAGTCCAGCGGTATGGGCGTTGCGCTGAGCAACATTCAGGACGCGACTGCCATGCTGCAGACTGCAGACAGCATGTTTGACGAAATGACCGACGTACTGGGCCGTATGAAAGACCTGTCCACGCAGGCAGCGAACGGAACCTACAACGACGAAGATTTGCAGGCGATGCAGGACGAATACGACGAGCTGGGTCAGCAGATGTCCGATATGCTGCAGAACACCACTTACGGCGGCACCAACCTGTTCGGTGTTTCCGGTACCAGCAACACCGGTAAAGATGGTCTGTTCCAGGGGGGAGTAACCTTCCAGGTTGGCGCTGAATCTTCTGACACCATGACTGTTGATATCTCAAGCCAACTGGGCGATCTGGTTAACGATTTAAAAAGCGTTAGCAACTCTTTCGAAGCCGATCAGTTAGATGCGACCGGTACTGCAGGCATTTCTGGCGGTACTGAGCTGACCGCATCTGGTTCTGCAAACCAGATGATCACCTCTATCCAGACTGCAATGGACGACGTGTCTAAGATCCAGTCCAAACTGGGTGCATCTATCAACCGTCTGAACGATACCGCAGCTAACCTGACCAGCATGCAGGACAACACGGAAGTGGCGATCGGTAACATTATGGATACCGACTACGCGACGGAAGCGTCCAACATGACCCAGCAACAGGTGCTGATGCAAACCGGCATCACCATGCTGAAGCAGTCCAACAGCATGTCCAGCATGGTTTCCAGCCTGCTGCAGTAATTCCTGACTTAACGTCATTTCCAACACCGCCACCTGGCGGTGTTGTGCTTTCAGCGACCCGGCGTTTACCTGGAAACCTTCCTGGAGAAGGGAAAATTCATTTCCGCCACTAAGTTAACTTACTGAATTTTAATTATAAAAATTATTGGCATGCATTTTGCTTTTACATAAATAACGTTGCACGGAGTCATTGATTATGAGCTATACGAGTCCGATCCAAAAGATGGCACAACAATTTGCCTACGCCGATATTGCCACCCAGGCGACGAATCTACAGAACCAGCAGGCAGAACTGGACGCAGAGAGTAGTGGTCTGGACTCGCTAAGTACCGCGCTGACTGATTTTCAGACGGCAATCGATGCGCTGAACAGCGACACCGACGGCCCACTGACGTTTTCCGCCACCACAAATAATGAGTCGAATACGGTGTCGGCAAACTCGCAGGCACAGGCGGGGACCTACTCATTTTATGTTTCGCAGTTAGCGCAGGCGCAACAAACCACGTTCAACATGAGCGACGATACTTACGCCGCGACGGGTTCATTTGAGATAACCATGGATGACGGCACAACCATGGATATTGACCTGTCCACGGTTGATGAGGATGGCGATAACTGCGTTGATGCCAGCGAACTGGTTGATGCGATTAATAACTCGGACGATAACCCAGGCGTGTCGGCGGCATTGGTTAAGACCGACGGCACGACCACTATCATGCTGACCTCTGATGCCACCGGTGAGCAAAGCGGTTTTTCGGTGAGCGTTTCGGGTAACCCCGATCTGGCTACGGCGGAATCCTCCAGTGAGCAACAGATAACGCAAGCGCAGGACGCCATTATTCACCTGGGTAACGAAGATGGCCCTGCGATCACCAGCAGCACCAATACCTTCGATGATGTTATCCCCGGCGTGACGATGACTTTTTCTGAGGTGAGCGATCCTGATGATCCTAACGATGTGACCACTTTTACCGTCGCGGAAGACGCCAGCGGATCGCAGGCCAAAGTACAGACTTTTGTTGATGCCTACAACACCCTGATCGACACCATCGATTCACTGACCAGCTATGGCGATGACGACACGGCGTCCGGGGTTTTTGCGGGTGACGCCGGGATGAACTCGCTGGCAAATCAGATGGATGATATTGCTCACGCGTCTTACGGTGGCGTGTCGATTGTTGATTATGGCATCACGCTGGATTCCGACGGTCACTTACAAATTGACTCCACTCAGTTCAGCGAAGCAATGGAAGAAAACCCGGACGGTTTGACCGCTATTTTTGTCGGGGAGGACAGCATGGTCGCGCAGATGGACGACCTGATGGAAAGCTATCTGGACTCCAGCAACGGCATCATCGCCCTGCGCCAGGAAAACATTGATAACCAGCAGAGCAAAATTCAGGACGAAAGCGATCAGCTGACTGAAACCTATAACACCAACTATGAGCGCTATGTGGAAGAGTACACCAATACGCTGGTGGAAACGTACTCCATGAAAATGAGTATGGCCGCGTTTATGTAACCGGCTGATTTAAGAGAAGGGTTGAGAATCAACATGTACGACACGCAGGATGGTTATTCGCAATACAAAGAGATTGATCTTGCTGCCCGTACGGCAGCAGCTTCGCCTCTGGAACTGGTACTGGTGTTGTTTTCCGGTTTGATGGACGAACTGGAGCGCGCGAAAAGCCATATTGAAAACAGACGTTATGAGAAGAAAGCGCAGAGCATCAATAAGTGCATCGATATTCTCAACGCCTTAACCAGCTCGCTGGAGTTTGAAACGGGCGGCGAGTTGGTGGTGAATCTGTCCCGGCTGTATGACCACTGCGTCTACCGCCTGTATGAAGCCAGCGGCGAATTGTCGCTGGAAAAAATTGATGAAGTGATCCTCATCCTGACGAATTTACGCACAGGCTGGGAAGGCCTGTCGGCAAAGCTGGGATAAGACGATGGAAAGAGAGCGTCAGCAACAGCAGCTTTATGCGCTGGTAAAAGAGATGAATGACGCACTGGATCGAAAGCGTTGGCGACGATTACCCGGCCTGCATCAGCAGGTGATGCGCGTTTTTCATGACTATGCCGCCTGGGAAACCGATGCCACCGCATTGCGAGAGGTCAAAGACACCCTGCATGCGGCGTTTGAGGCGCTGATTGCCCGGCGAACGCAGCGTGCGGAAGAACTCAAAGCGCGCATGGATCAACACCAGCAAAACCAGGAAGGAATGTTGGCGTACTCAATGGTTAATTTAATTTCGGAGAAGGCATGAATCCTGTATTACTGGCCTCGGCCAGTGCGTTGGCAGAGGCCACACCGGAAAAGGCGGCTATTTCGGCCCCAACAACGTCAACGAGCGGCAGCACGTTTTCTTTACCGCAGGCCGGGCTTAATGCGGTGGCTGAACGTTTGATCGGCGCAAAAATCAAGCACCAGCAAGCGTCGTTGCCTGAGCATCAACGCGATGATGCAGATCCTGCGGCCATGCAGGCATTGCTGGCGATGCTACTGGCGCAACCGGCACAGCCGTTAACGCCTGCGGCTGCGCAGAAGCAGCCTGACGGTGAGATGCTGAAAATGCTGGCGCAGGCGCAAACCACGGAGGCGGGGTCTTCGCTTTTGCGCCAACTGGCGAGCGCGATGGCCGGGCAAGGAAAACAATCCATGCCATCGGCTGAGCAGCACGCCATGGATTTATCGTCACTGTCGCCAAAGCAGCAAGCGTTACTGGCATCGATCACCGAGAATTTGCCCCAGGCAACCCCGGATCAGCAGGCAAAACAGGCGACATTCTCCGCCCAGAATCTGCGCGCGATCGCGCCTGAACCGGCCTCGCTTTCGACCTCACAGCAAATTTCCGCCCGGATTAAGTCAGCGGATCACGCCGTTCCTCGCCCGATGGCGGTGAGAAAAACGGATGGCGTGACGGTTAACCCATCACTTGCGTCGCAAAGTTTGCTCAATACGGCGGTGCAGGGAAATCAGCCGGTGAATGCCCTGAGCGACCCTAACGTGGTGTCGACGCACGTTTCCGTGCCTACCACGCTGTCAACAGAGGCGCTCGGAGAGAAGCTTACCGCGCTGCTCAAAGACCGAATTCAATTCCAGTTGGGTCAGCAACAACAGGTATCGACCATTCGTCTTGACCCGCCATCGCTGGGCAAACTGGAAATTGCCGTGCAGCTGGACGCAGGAAAGCTGATGGTGCATATCGGCGCAAATCAGAGTGATGTCTGCCGCTCATTGCAGCAATTTAGCGAGAACTTACGTCAGCACCTCACGGCGCAGAACTTCATGGACGTGAATGTTCAGGTCTCTTCCGAGGGACAATCGCAACAGCAACAACAGCAGTCAGGTCATCAACAGGACGAGGTGACGTCGGCGCTAACGCTTAACGATGAACCTCAATTTCAACAGAACGAATCCGTTCTGATCAAAGTGTAAAAGCAAGATGAAGAAAATTGTTATTGCGTGTGTGATCAGCTCTGTCGTTGCTCTGGGTATTGCTGGTGGGGCTGGGTGGGGTATTTATCATTTTATGAATAAAGGTGCGACTACTAAGGCTGCAAAACCCGCTGAAATACCTGAAGAAAATCAGGATGAGAGCAGCAGCATTTTTGTCTCTCTGCCGGAAACAGTGGTTACGCTTCATGATAGTGAAGGGACAGACCGATACATGGTGGCAGAGCTGGTAATGGTCGTTGATTCAGAGAAAGACGCTGAAAAAATTAAGAAAGACGAACCGCTCTATCAAAGTATTACGGTAGATGAACTCTCGAATATGAAATATGAAGAGATTCGGGCGCTGAAGCCCTCCGATATCAGAAAGAAAGTTTTTGAAAATCTGAAAATTGAATTAGCGAAACGCAAAATGGCGACACCGTATAAGGACATATTGGTGAAAAAAGTCGTGTTTCAATAAGCGACAAGCCAGGAAATAACATGATCCAGGATGCTTACGAGTCAGAAGATTTTAATGCGACGCCCGTGCTAACGCCAAAGCAAGAGAGCCATTATTTACAGGCTTATCTTCCTTTGGTGCGCAAAGTAGTGCGTCAACTTGCGCCGCAATGTACCTGCGTTATGGACAGGCAGGATATGGAGCAAACGGCGTTGATGGGATTGCTGAATGCGATTCGCCGCTATGGTCAACCGGATGAGGGCTTTGCCGGTTATGCCGTCCATCGTATCCGCGGGGCCATACTCGATGAGCTGCGCAGCCTCGACTGGCGGCCTCGCCAGCTACGACAAAAATACCATCAGATTAAAGATTTGATTCGTGATGCGCGTACCCAGTTCGGGCATGAACCCTCATGGGAGGAGCTTTCCCGGTTGGGGTTGTCGTCTGAAGATTATCAGGAATATCAACAGCTGGAAGGCGCCGAATCGCTGGCCAGCCTGGATGAATTACTGAATGGCGATATACCGATTGCGCCGCTCGAAGGGCGGGGGCTTGAGGAACAATTCGTCACGCAGGAAATGCTGGGTTATGCCCTGAGCCAACTCAGCGAAAAGGAGGGACTGGTGCTCTCAATGTATTACCAGCACGATATGAATTTAAAAGAAATCGCGCTGGTATTAGGGCTGACTGAAGCTCGAATTTGTCAAATGAATAAAAAAATCACGCACAAGATTCGTGATTGTTTATATCCAGATTAACAATTCCGAATCAACATGCGGAGGACGTAATGCAAAAGATTTTGGGTTTATTGGTGGTTTTAGGCTGCGTATTTGGTGGCTACTTTGAGGCTGGCGGACAGTTAATTGCTATCTGGCAGCCGGCTGAAATTATTATTATCGTTGGGGCCGGTCTGGGGGCAATGATTATCGGTAACCCGATGCATGTGCTTAAAGAGATTGCTCACCAGATCAAAGGCGTGGTCAGCAAAAAGAAAATGGGGCCGGAGTTCCAGCGTCAGTTGCTGATGTGCCTGTATGAACTGCTGGAAATGGTGCAGAACGGCGGTCTGCGTATGTTGGATCAGCATATCGAACAGCCGGAAGAGAGTACCATTTTCCAGAAATACCCTCTGGTGCTGACCCAGAAACGACTGGTGACCTTTATCGCCGATAATTTCCGTCTGATGGCGATGGGGAAAATTGATGCCCACGAGCTGGAAGGGATCCTCGATCAGGAACTGGATACCGCGGAAGAATCGCTGTTAACCCCTTCGCGTTCCCTGCAGCGTACCGCCGAGGCGATGCCAGGCTTCGGCATTTGCGCGGCGGTGCTGGGTATTATCATCACCATGCAGTCAATCGATGGTTCCATTGCGCTTATTGGCCTGAAGGTGGCGGCGGCGCTGGTGGGGACATTCTTAGGGGTCTTTATCTGTTATTGCCTGATGGATCCGCTGGCAAACGCCATGGAACAGCAGGCACGGGCGGAACATTCGCTGCTCGAATGCGTACGTACCGTGCTGGTGGCGCAGGCAGGCGGTAAGCCGACGCTGCTGGCGGTTGATGCGGGGCGTAAACTTCTTCATCTGGCTTCCAAACCCACATTCGCCAATCTGGATGCGTGGGTGAATGCGATGCTGGAGCAAGAATAAGCATGAGGAAGGGGCCAAATCGTCGCGATCGCGGCGCGAAAACCACCATAATCCGCCGACAAATCAAAAAGAACCATGCAGGTCATCATGGGGGAGCGTGGAAGGTGGCATTTGCTGACTTTACGCTGGCGATGATGGCGCTGTTTATGACGCTGTGGATTGTGAACAGCGTTAGTAAAGCTGAGCGCGAAAATATCGTGGCGGCGCTGCATGGTCAGTCAATCTTTAACGGTGGCGGTATGGCGCCGTTAAATAAGCTGGGCAAGCAGCCGATAGCGCAGAAGAAAAACATCACGCGCAACAAACTCGATAAAACCGTCCGCCCGCAGGAGACGGCAAAGATCACGCAAGAGAACGCGAAAAAAGCGCTGGATGTGAATGAAAAAGCGGTGCTGCTGAAGCAAAAATCAGCCCGCGAATTGGGCGAGCTGGCGACCGACATTAACATTATCGCCCGCAATGCGCATATGGAAACTAACCTCGAGATGGAGATTGTTCCTCAGGGGCTGCGCGTACTGATTAAAGATGACCAGAATCGCAATATGTTTGAACGCGGTAGCGCCAGGATTATGCCGTTCTTTAAATCGCTGCTGATAGAGCTTACGCCGGTGTTTGACTCGCTGGATAACAAGATAATCATCACCGGTCATACTGATGCGATGAGCTATAAGAGCAATATTTACAACAACTGGAACCTCTCCGGCGACCGCGCTTTGTCGGCGCGACGCGTGCTGGAGGATGCCGGAATGCCGCCGAACAAAGTCATGCAGGTCAGCGCGATGGCGGACCAAATGCTGCTGGATGCGAAAAACCCGGAAAGTGCCGGGAACCGTCGTATTGAGATCATGGTGCTGACGCAAAGCGCTTCCGATACGTTGTATCAATATTTTGGCCAGCAGGGAGAGAAGGTTGTGCAACCGCTGGTGGACAAGCTGGACAAGCAAAAGCAGGTGACTTCTTTACGTCAACAATCTGCTCCCGTCACGCATTAACTCTGTTTCCGCCCCCACGCAACGTGGGGGAAATTTATTCATCAGGAAGGCAATGTGATAGATGTAACTCCTATTATTCCATTGGATATTCATACTGATAACGTCACTGATGTGGCTTGTCAGGGGGCGCATTTCGACAAGGTTTCAGGTATCTGGTACGCCGAACCCCACGCGCTAAACGGGGCGCTTCGTGACTATGTCTACGACACCGACAATTTTAATATTGTCGCGCCATACTATCTGGTGATTACCTCGAAGATGCGCTGCTGGAGTTGCCACCAGATTACCCGCATTCATGGCGTGATGTTTACCCGCTTTATGAAGAAAAATCAGGATGGTCAGGGCTGGCAGTCGGTCAGGCGTAACAGCTTTTTGTTCCACATTAATTCGCTGCCTGAAGAGATAAAAAAGAACATCAAAGCCAGCAATTACTACCTCGATAAAAGTAAAACCACCGGGCTACGTTACTGGATGAATCACTGTGAAATTTGTGGTGAACGTTTGGGCGACTACGAGCTTTTCTGCGTTGAAAATGATGCCTTCCGCCTGATGACAATCGAAAAACTGCTGCAGGCAAATATTCGCAAAGTGAATAAATTGTTTGTCAGTACGGCGGGTAATCCCGCAGAACATACGAAAAAGGATATTGTGCGTTACCTGTGCGATGCCCGCTTCGTTATGAATAGTCCGGCGTAAGGAAAAATCCTACTTCTCACACTATAAAAACACTGTATACTTAAACAGTGTCGTGGGAGGCGAGTGATGCGCAAAATCATACATGTTGATATGGACTGCTTTTTCGCAGCGGTAGAAATGCGCGATAACCCCGCTCTGCGTGACATTCCCATTGCCATCGGCGGCAGCCGTGAGCGCCGGGGGGTTATCAGCACAGCCAATTACCCGGCGCGCAAATTTGGCGTGCGTAGCGCGATGCCAACGGGAATGGCGTTAAAGCTATGCCCGCATCTTACCTTATTACCCGGCCGCTACGAGGCCTACAAAGAAGCCTCCCGCCAGATTCAGGCGATTTTCTCCCGCTATACCTCGCTGATTGAACCCCTGTCGCTGGATGAAGCCTATCTGGATGTAACCGACAGCACTCACTGCCACGGTTCTGCCACGCTGATCGCCCATGAAATCCGCCAGACGATTTTTAACGAGCTGCAGCTAACCGCCTCCGCCGGGATTGCGCCGGTTAAATTTCTGGCAAAAATAGCCTCCGATCTCAACAAGCCCAACGGGCAATATGTCATTACCCCTGCCGATGTTCCTGAATTTCTCAAAACGTTACCGCTCGGCAAAATTCCCGGCGTCGGCAAAGTCTCCGCCGCGAAGTTGGAATCTATGGGATTGCATACCTGCGAAGATGTTCAAAAATACGACCTGGCAATGCTGCTCAAACGTTTTGGTAAGTTTGGTCGCGTGCTGTGGGAGCGAAGTCAGGGCATTGACGAGCGGGACGTTAACAACGACAGACTGCGCAAATCCGTCGGCGTGGAGCGCACGCTGGCGGAAGATATTCATGAGTGGTCAGAATGCGAGACGATTATTGAGCGGCTTTATCCCGAACTGGAACGGCGTCTGGCCAAGGTAAAGCCGGATCTCCTTATCGCTCGCCAGGGGATAAAACTCAAGTTTAATGATTTTCAGCAGACCACGCAGGAGCATGTCTGGCCGCGCTTAAATAAAGATGACTTAATTGCGACGGCGCGTAAAACCTGGGAAGAACGTCGGGGAGGGCGAGGCGTGAGGCTGGTGGGATTACACGTTACGCTGCTGGATCCCCAACTGGAAAGACAGCTGCTGTTGGGGCTGTGACTCAGATGGATTGCCGGATAAGCGCAGCGCTATCCGGCATTTAGCGCAGAATCTTACTTCGCCGGAATCGACTTCAGCAGTTCAGTCAGCAGCGTCCAGTAGTGGCCAACGCTTTCGATATGAACCTGCTCATCCGGGGAGTGCGGACCGGTGATGGTTGGCCCGATGGAAACCATGTCCATTTCCGGGTACGGTTTCTTGAACAGGCCACATTCCAGACCAGCGTGAATGATCTGGATGTTTGGCGTTTTGTTGAACAGACGCTGGTAGGTTTCGCGAACCAGGTGCATAACCGGAGAGTTAGCATCCGGCTGCCAGCCAGGGTATCCGCCTTTGGCCTGGGTTTTCGCGCCAGCCAGTTTACCCAGTGAATCCAGCATGCTCACCACGTAGTCTTTACCGCTGTCGATCAGAGAACGGATCAGGCAGTGAATTTCAACGTTGTCGTCAGTCATGGTTACAACGCCGACGTTCAGGGAGGTTTCTACCACGCCTTTGGCTACGTCGGAGTTGCGGATAACACCGTTCGGAGTGGCGTTCAGCAGACGCACGAAGCTGTCACGAGACTGAGTGGTCAGCGCGGCTTTGTCGTGAGTAACGGCATCCAGCAGCAGAGCCAGGTTCTTCTCTTTGGCTTCCAGTTCGTTTTTCAGGATTTCCTGGTAGGTGTTGACCAGCGCTTTTAACGCATCAACTTTATCTGCCGCCACGGCGAGGGTGGCAAAGGCTTCACGCGGAATCGCGTTGCGTAGCGTACCGCCGTTGAAATCAACCAGACGCAGATCCAGCTCTTCAGCGTGTCCCGCCAGGAAGCGTACCAGCAGCTTGTTCGCGTTACCGAGACCAATGTGGATTTCGCCGCCGGAGTGACCGCCTTTGAGGCCTTTCAACGTCAGCTTAAAGCTCTGGAAGCCAGCCGGGATTGCTTCGCGGGACAACGGCAGGTTAGAGGTAAAGTCGATACCGCCTGCGCAACCCATATAGATCTCACCTTCTTCTTCAGAGTCGGTGTTGATCAGGATATCTGCCTGTAGCCAGTTAGGCTGCAGGCCAAACGCGCCATCCATACCTGCTTCTTCGGTCATGGTCAGCAGCACTTCGAGCGGACCGTGTACCACGTTGTCATCAGCCAGAACAGCCAGTGCGGACGCCATACCGATGCCGTTATCCGCACCCAGCGTGGTGCCACGGGCTTTTACCCATTCGCCGTCAATATAAGGCTGGATAGGATCTTTAGTGAAGTCGTGCACGGTGTCGTTATTTTTCTGCGGGACCATATCCAGGTGCGCTTGCAGAACGACCGGCTTGCGGTTTTCCATTCCTGCGGTAGCGGGTTTGCGAATCAGGATATTACCAACCTGATCGCGCTCGACGTGGAAGCCTTTCTCTTGGGACCAGCTCAGAATGTGTTCAGCGAGCTGCTCTTCATGATAGGACGGATGAGGAATAGAACAGATTTTGGCAAAAATATCCCACAGCGGTTGCGGGGATAACTGAGACAGTTCAGACACGTTGAGTCTCCTTGGCGATGCCCTACAAAACTTGCTTGCAGGCCACAGGGTTAGCAGAATTAAAAACATCACAAGTCAGGCTTGCGCGATGCGATTGAGAATACCACTTTCTCCGCTGACGGCTAGCATAAAGCATGCAAAAAGCGGCGCGGACTCCGCGAAACACTGGTTTTTAGTGCGTCAGATCTCTATAATCTCGCGCAACCTATTTCCCCCTCGAACACTTTTTAAGCCGTAGATAAACAGGCTGGGACACTTCACATGAGCGAAAAATACGTCGTCACCTGGGACATGTTGCAGATCCATGCACGTAAACTGGCAAGCCGCCTGATGCCTTCTGAACAATGGAAAGGCATTATTGCCGTTAGCCGTGGTGGCCTGGTGCCGGGCGCATTGCTGGCGCGTGAATTGGGTATTCGTCATGTCGATACCGTATGCATCTCCAGCTACGATCACGACAACCAGCGCGAACTGAAAGTGCTGAAGCGTGCTGAAGGCGACGGTGAAGGTTTCATCGTAATTGATGACCTGGTTGACACCGGTGGTACTGCTGTAGCGATCCGCGAAATGTACCCTAAAGCACATTTCGTCACTATTTTCGCTAAGCCGGCAGGTCGCCCGCTGGTGAATGATTATGTTGTTGATATCCCTCAGGATACCTGGATTGAGCAGCCGTGGGATATGGGCGTAGTGTTCGTTCCGCCGATCTCGGGTCGCTAATCTAAAAAGTTTTCAACGCCCGCACCGTCGGGCGTTGTTCTTTTTGTGCTGTGTCAGGTTACACTATGCCTTAGTGAGTACTCATGGAGGCTGCAATCATGTCACAGGCTAACCTCAGCGAAGTCCTGTTTAAACCCCGCTTCAAGCACCCTGAAACGTCAACGCTGGTTCGTCGTTTTAATCACGGCGCGCAGCCGTCCGTACAATCCACCCTGGATGGCAAAACCATCCCGCACTGGTACCGCATGGTGAACCGCCTGATGTGGATCTGGCGTGGCGTCGATCCGCGCGAAATCCTCGAAGTGCAGGCACGTATCGTCATGAGCGAAGCCGAACGCACCAATAAAGAGCTTTACGACACGGTTATTGGCTATCGCGGCGGAAACTGGATTTACGAGTGGGCGAAGCAGGCGATGGACTGGCAACAGAAAGCCTCTATGGAAGAGGATCCGCAGGTGAGCGGACGCCACTGGCTGCATGCTTCCACGCTCTACAACATTGCCGCTTATCCGCACTTAAAAGGCGATGAGCTGGCAGAGCAGGCGCAGGCTCTGGCCAATCGCGCCTATGAAGAGGCCGCACAGCGTCTGCCGGGCACGCTGCGTGAGATGGAATTTGCCGTTACCGGTGGCGCGCCGATTACTGGCTTCCTGCATATGCCAAAAGGCGACGGTCCGTTCCCGACGGTGCTGATGTGCGGTGGCCTCGATTCCATGCAAACGGATTATTACACTCTGTATGAGCGCTATTTTGCCCCGCGCGGTATTGCCATGCTGACGCTGGATATGCCGTCGGTCGGGTTCTCGTCAAAATGGAAACTGACCCAGGATTCCAGCCTGCTGCACCAGCACGTATTAAAAGCGCTGCCGAATGTTCCGTGGGTGGATCACACCCGTGTGGCGGCCTTCGGCTTCCGCTTTGGCGCCAACGTGGCGGTACGCCTGGCGTATCTGGAATCATCACGTCTGAAGGCGGTAGCCTGTTTGGGGCCGGTGGTTCATGCGCTGCTTAGCGACCCGCAGCGCCAGGCAAGCGTCCCGGAAATGTACCTTGACGTTCTCGCCAGTCGTCTGGGGATGCACGACGCATCCGATGAAGCGTTGCGCGTTGAGCTTAATCGCTATTCATTAAAAGTGCAGGGCCTGCTGGGCCGACGCTGCCCGACGCCAATGCTGTCGGGGTTCTGGAAAAACGATCCGTTTAGCCCGGAAGAGGAGTCGCGTTTAATCACATCTTCATCTTCTGACGGTAAGCTGCTGGAGATTCCATTCAACCCGGTGTATCGCAATTTTGACAAAGGGCTGCAGCAAATAACCGGTTGGATCAATCAGAGATTGTGTTAAAAGTTTGCTAAATTTTATCGATTTGGTAAAACAGGTGCTTCACCTAAGGAGATCGTAATGACGTTACCGAGTGGGCATCCGAAAAGTAGATTGATCAAGAAATTCACCGCGCTTGGCCCGTACATCCGGGAAGGGCAGTGCGAAGATAATCGGTTTTTTTTCGATTGTCTGGCTGTTTGCGTCAATGTGAAACCCGCCCCTGAAAAACGCGAGTTTTGGGGCTGGTGGATGGAACTGGAGGCGCAGGAAAAACGCTTCACGTACAGCTACCAGTTTGGCTTGTTCGATAAAGACGGCAACTGGACTGCGGTGCCGGTGAAAGAGAGCGAAGTGGTAGAGCGACTGGAATACACCTTACGTGAATTTCATGAAAAATTACGTGCGTTGTTAACGTCGCTGAATCTGGCGTTGGAGCCTGCTGACGATTTTAACGATGAACCGGTTAAATTAACGGCATAATGAACAATAAAATGCCGGATGGCGGCGCAACCCCATCCGGCATTTTTTTATGCTACATCAGAACTGATAAACCATACCGACAGCAACGATATCATCATCGTTGATGCCCAGTTTATTGTCGCTATCGAGCTGGTTGATTTTATAATCGACAAACGCGGACATATTTTTGTTGAAATAGTACGTTGCGCCAACGTCGATATAATTCACCAGATCCTCATTGCCTACGCCTTCAATATCTTTCCCTTTTGACAGCACATAACCCAGTGACGGACGCAGACCAAAGTCAAATTGATACTGAACTACCGCTTCGAAGTTCTGTGTTTTATTAGCGAAGCCGCCGGAAATTGGCGTCATATTGCGCGTTTCAGAATAGAACGTCGCAATATAAATATCGTTTGCATCATATTTTAAGCCGGTCGCCCAGGCTTCTGCTTTATCGCCAGTCCCGCGCGTTTGCAGATTCTGTTGGTTGGTACGATCGGAGTTGGTATACGCGCCGCTCACCGCAAAATCGCTGCCGCCAAAATCATAGGTAACGGAAGTACCAAAACCGTCGCCGTTTTGTTTTTTCACATCGCGGTCCTGGTTTTTCCCCTGATATTGCAGGGTGAGATCCAGACCATCCACGACGCCGAAGAAGTCGGTGTTACGGTAGGTCGCCAGGCCGCTGGCGCGTTTGGTCATAAAGTTATCGGTCTGCGCGGAGGAGTCGCCGCCAAATTCCGGGAACATATCGGTCCACGCTTCCACGTCGTACAGCGCGCCGAGGTTACGCCCGTAATCAAACGAGCCAAGGTTTTTTAATTTCAGACCGGCAAAGGCCAGACGGGTTTTTTGCTGGTTTGAGTCGCTTTCGGCTTTATTGCCGGCGAACTCTGCTTCCCAACGGCCATATCCCGTCAGTTCATCGTTAATTTGCGTTTCGCCTTTAAAACCTAAACGGATATAGCTCTGGTCGCCGTCTTTGCTGTCATAATCCGTCATGTAATGCATGGCTTTGACTTTGCCATACAAGTCCAGTTTATTACCGTTCTTGTTATACACTTCCGCTGCCTGTACGGATGCCGACGCAGTAATACCCATCACCACTAATGCCAGAGTGCTCTTTTTCATTTTCATTCCTGATTAAAAGTACGCGCTAATATTCACTGGGTGTGATCCCCGTTAAAAGACAGGAGGGTTTTTAGCGTCTGGTAATGAACGTTTTATGACAAAGTAAGAATATTTTTAAAAAAGGATGTTTTTTTGTTTCTGTAATAAATGCGTCAAAATCTGCCGCTACGCTTGCTGATCCTGCGCAATAAAATTTCATGCTTTGTGCGCTGGTTGTTGGCAACCGGGGCCAGTCCTGCTAAAACGTTCGTTTGATATCATTTTCCCCAATTTTGAATGGCAGAGAATCATGAGTGACAGCCAGACGCTGGTGGTAAAACTTGGCACCAGTGTGTTAACGGGCGGATCGCGCCGCCTGAACCGCGCCCACATTGTAGAACTGGTTCGCCAGTGCGCACAGCTCCATGCCGCAGGGCATCGTATTGTTATCGTTACCTCGGGCGCGATTGCCGCCGGACGCGAGCATCTTGGTTACCCTGAGCTCCCGGCAACGATAGCCTCGAAACAGCTGTTGGCGGCGGTAGGGCAGAGCCGATTGATTCAACTGTGGGAACAGTTGTTCTCGATTTACGGTATTCACATCGGACAGATGCTGCTAACGCGTGCGGATATGGAAGACCGAGAGCGATTCCTTAACGCCCGCGATACGCTACGCGCGCTGCTGGATAACAACATCGTTCCTGTCATTAATGAGAACGACGCCGTAGCGACCGCCGAAATTAAAGTCGGTGATAACGACAACCTTTCAGCGCTGGCGGCGATTCTGGCCGGGGCCGATAAGCTGCTGTTGCTGACCGATCAGCAAGGGCTGTTTACCGCCGATCCACGCACCAACCCGCAGGCTGAACTGATCAAAGACGTTCACGGTATTGATGATGCGCTGCGCGCCATTGCCGGGGATAGCGTCTCGGGTCTGGGAACCGGTGGTATGGGGACTAAACTGCAGGCCGCTGATGTTGCATGCCGCGCCGGGATTGACACCATTATTGCCGCAGGCAGCAAGCCGGGCGTAATTGGTGACGTGATGGAAGGCGTTTCCGTTGGGACGCGTTTTCATGCTCAGGCCTCTCCGCTGGAGAACCGTAAACGCTGGATCTTCGGCGCACCGCCTGCCGGGGAAATTACCGTTGATGAGGGGGCAACCGCAGCGATTCTGGAACGTGGCAGTTCATTACTGCCAAAAGGCATTAAAAGCGTGACAGGCAACTTCTCTCGTGGTGAAGTGATCCGCATCTGCAATCTCGAAGGGCGCGATATTGCCCACGGCGTTACCCGCTATAACAGCGATGCGCTGCGCCGTATTGCCGGACATCACTCACAACAGATCGACACCATCCTGGGCTACGAATACGGTCCGGTTGCTGTCCATCGCGACGACATGATTACCCGTTAAGGAACAGGCATATGCTGGAACAAATGGGCATTGCTGCCAAAACTGCGTCATACAAGCTGGCGCTGCTCTCCAGTCGTGAAAAAAACCGCGTACTGGAAACGATTGCTGATGAGCTGGAAGCGCAAACGGAAAGCATCCTCAGCGCGAACGTACAAGATGTTGAGCAAGCGCGAGCCAACGGCCTGAGCGAAGCGATGCTCGATCGCCTGGCGCTGACTCCGGCGCGTTTGAAAGCGATTGCCGACGATGTGCGTCAGGTTTGTAATCTCGCCGACCCGGTCGGGCAGGTGATTGACGGCGGTTTGCTGGATAGCGGCCTGCGTCTCGAACGTCGTCGCGTTCCGCTGGGCGTGATTGGCGTGATTTATGAAGCGCGTCCAAACGTCACCGTTGATGTTGCCTCCCTGTGCCTGAAAACCGGGAATGCGGCGATCCTGCGTGGTGGGAAAGAGACGTACCGGACGAACGCGGCAACCGTGGCGGTTATCCAAAAGGCGCTGGAAGCCTGTGGTTTACCCGCCGCAGCCGTGCAGTCGATAGATAACCCGGACCGCGCGCTGGTCGCTGAAATGCTGCGTATGGATAAGTACATCGATATGCTGATCCCTCGCGGTGGCGCGGGACTGCACAAGCTGTGCCGTGAGCAATCGACTATCCCGGTCATCACCGGCGGCATTGGGGTCTGTCATATTTATGTTGATGATACCGCGGAGATCGACCCGGCGCTGAAGATTATCGTCAACGCCAAAACCCAGCGTCCGAGCACCTGTAACACTGTAGAAACCCTGCTGGTACATCAGGATATCGCTGCGCGTTTTCTGCCTGCGCTGAGCCAGCAGATGGCACAAAGCGGCGTCACGCTGCATGCCGACGACACCGCGCTGGCCACATTGCAGGCAGGGCCCGCTAACGTGGTTGCGGTGAAAGCCGAAGAATATGACGACGAGTTTTTGTCGCTGGATCTGAACGTGAAAATCGTTACCGATCTGGACGAGGCTATCACCCACATTCGCGAGCATGGGACCCAGCATTCCGATGCCATCCTGACGCGCACCCTGCGTAACGGCGATCGCTTCGTGAATGAAGTGGACTCTTCTGCCGTGTACGTTAACGCCTCAACTCGTTTTACCGACGGAGGCCAGTTCGGATTGGGGGCGGAAGTGGCAGTGAGTACGCAAAAACTGCACGCGCGTGGCCCAATGGGACTAGAAGCACTGACCACATATAAGTGGGTTGGCTTCGGTGACGACACGATTCGTGCGTAATTCAAACCGGATGATGCAAAAATAGGCGTTTGATTCGCAAGGCCATTGACGCATCGCCCGGTTAGTTTTAACCTTCTATCCCGTGCTCACATTCGTGGACATGTCCTTTTCAGGGCCGATATAGCTCAGTTGGTAGAGCAGCGCATTCGTAATGCGAAGGTCGTAGGTTCGACTCCTATTATCGGCACCATTTCACACTCTTCCCAAGTCTACCGAAATCAACTTAAAGCCCGTATACGGCGTCTTCAAGCCCGTATTTTATCTCCTGTTATCAACTGGACTTAACCGGAATCAAGTCACCTTTGGGGGCATAAGTGGGGGCATTCTGTGTTCGGTCCAGGGAGATGCCCCCAATGAAGCTTAATGCGCGACAGGTAGATGCAGCTAAACCCAGAGAGAAAGCCTACAAGCTGGCAGATGGTGCTGGTTTGTATCTTGAAGTCGTTCCTTCTGGTTCCAATGAACCGACAGGTTGGCTCACTGGCGGTAACTCGATTATAAAACTAAGCTGGCGAGCAGAATAAAAATCAGCCCACTGATGGATAAGAGTGTGGACATCAGCGTCCAGGATAACAGCGTTTCTTTGGTGGTTAGGCCAAAAAAGTCTTTAATCATCCAGAAACTGGCATCGTTAACGTGGGAACAGATACAGGAACCGGCACCGGTAGCCAGCGTAATCAAGGCCAGGTTGGTATTGGGATGTACCGCCAACAGCGGTATGACCAGACCAGCGGTAGAGATCGCCGCGACGGTGGCTGAACCCAGACAAATACGCAGGA